>Ga0082212_10001469_pt1 | contig 34748 bp, 23 predicted proteins | sample TergutNt197P3_FD_71548 | JGI IMG/M metagenome (GOLD analysis project Ga0082212, IMG submission 71548) | Neocapritermes taracua P3 segment gut microbial communities from Petit-Saut dam, French Guiana - Nt197 P3 | ecosystem: Host-associated > Arthropoda: Insects > Digestive system > Gut ... | reverse complement strand
CAGGAAATGGCGGGCGTGACCCACGAAGGGATGGATTGGGACGCAATTTGACGCATCATGTTTGATGAAAAATGTCAAAGGTCACAAGACCACGTAGTCTCGTAAAAAAAATCGCGATACAATGGAAAATGTTTTTTGATGTTCCATGATTGTCATTCGGTCAGAGTGACCAATCACACAACAATCGTATTGACCAAATGATGTTGAGAAAAAACATCACGCAACAAACTTGTAAGAGTTTGCCGGTCGTGTTTTGCCTCAGTCAAAAAAATACCGTAAATTTTTAGCCAAAAACCAGAACGAGACCCACTTGACAGATCAATATCTTTCAGGGATGTTTCGTATGAAATCGATGGAGCAAAATTGGCTTTTTTCATCACGAATTTATCAAGACGAAAATCTATGAAATAATCATATATCCCCCCATTGATCTAATACTGTAGTCTGCTAATATATTTTTATGGAGGTGAAATCTCCATTGCTTAAACCTCGCGCAAATATTCACTGTTTCGATGTTTAGGCAAATATCGAAAGTTCGTGGGTTACGGAGTTTTCTGGAATCCACGGCTTTTGCATACACTCAAAACATTTTACTACATACACCCGAATCGTTGATGGAAACCCTCTTCTTATATGGGGAGCAACGTTTTCGCGTCTGTATGTAGAGGCCGTGAATAGCCTGCGCGAGGGACGCAACACAATAACGTTTGCTCCCTTTTTCTATGCGCACTTGACGTTCTTCTGCGCGGAATTGGGGATTGAATACTTTTCAAATGTTTCTTCTGGCATCAATACAAAACAAATTTTTGCAGTGCCGAGGAGATGCAACCAATCACAATTAGCAAGAGAGGTTTAAAATGACTTTTAGCAATGATTGCCGTAAAAGAGACAGTAACTTCCTTTTGGATACTTGTCGACTCAAGACATATGAGTTTTGGTGTGTACGTCTTATTAATTCAGACAATTATTGGGGGGAAGGATGTCCATATCGAAGAACTTATAATCCGCCTTCCGGTGATACTGCAGTATATTGTTCAAAATACCATGATTTGCCTGATGTCAAGTAAAATAAACTTAAGGCTTTACATAGGAACACCGAATGACAGATTGTTTTTTCCGGCGGAAGCCTCGTATTAAAAACATCTGCGCAAATCCGCGCCAATCTGCGGATAAAGAAAGAAGGAGATGGATTCGCAGATCGCCGCTTGAAAAGCGTTGTCAGAATGGTTATACTACCGGTGTTTGTCAGTATGGTCTGACGTTTTGACTCATCCTGTCATTTGACTTACCCTGTCAAAGGGTAACCGTTCACGGTACTATTTCACCACGAAGAACACGAAGTCCCACGAAGAATATCAATCACACAAATTTCACATAAAAAATCACCGGAAGGAAATGATCAACAGATTGATCAGATATAACAGATTTTTTTAATTCATCTGCTATATCTGTTTCATCTGTTGAAAAAACTTTGTGTTTCTTCGTGTCCTTCGTGGTGAGAAAAAAATTGTGTGAACAGCTACGTCAAAGGAACACCTCATGTTGACCCACAAAATCACACTTTTGGCCGTTTGTCTTGTCGCAAACATCACATTGTCGATTTCAAGCGTCTTTGCCGACAAACCGTTGCTGAAAGAACCGTGCATTATCGACTTGCCGTTTGGTGCGAAGCCGGAAACACCGCGTGGCACGGTCGATTTCCGCATCACCGACCCGACTGTCGTTGCCGGGGCGGGTATGTTCATCGTCGAATTCGACTGCGATACGCCGGAGGCGATCGGCCATCTCTCGCTTTACTTTCACAGCGGTTCAGGCTGGTATTCGTTCACCCTGACGTTGCCGGACAGCATTCCCGGCTCGCAGGAGCGGTATCGCATCGAAGTCCCACGCACCGGCGCAACCACCGAAGGCACGCCGGGTCCCTGGAACGAAGTGGATATTTGCCGCTTCTCCGCATGGCAGGGCGATCTCAAAAACGGTACGATCACTTTGAAAAAAGTCGATGTGGTTGTTTCGCCGATAGTTGCCGTCATCTCCGATGAGTCGGAAGAACGCCAAACGGGGCAGCAACTGGTGGCACGCTGGAACCGACTCGGCATTCCCGTTGGGGCGATGTCAATGGCCGACCTCACCGAAAGTCGCCTGGCCGAATTCCGCGTTGTGGTCTTGCCGCTCAACAGCCGGCTCACTGCGCGCGAAACGCAACTGCTGACGCAATTCGTCGATCGCGGCGGGAAACTGGTCGCATTTTACCTGTTGCCGGAAACGCTCATGCGGACGCTCGGTTTCGAGCCGTTCAATTATTATAAACCGTCGCAAGGAGACGCAGCACTGGCTCAGGTTCGTTTTGAGAAATTGAGCGCACCCGATGATCCGTTTGCGAAAATCGACGCTTTCAAGCAAAATTCCTGGAACATCAACACGAGCAAACCGCTGCCCAACTCGCCGCATCACGCGCGCATTGCGGCCTGGTGGCACGACGCAACGGGACGCCGAACGGAGTATCCGGCACTTTTGGTCAGTGACCGCGGCGCGTTCTTTTCGCACATCGTGACAAACGACGACCCGGAAAACCAAAACCGCTTTCTCGTGTCGCTTCTCGCACAATTTGACGTGTCGCCCTTGCACCGACGTGCGATTGCGACTTGGCAAAAACTGCTTTCGACCGGTGACCCGCGTTCCCAAACGGCAACGCAACGCGACGCATTGACTACAGCTTATCTCGCCCAACTGAAAGAAAGCGGGTTCGACTTGAGTGTCGATTTTTTCGACAGTCATGCAAATGAGACAACCTTGTCGGTGCCGCGTTATTTGGAATTGATCGAAACAATCGATGGCTTGCATGAGACCGCCATTCGCGATTATTGTGCGTCGCTTGATCCGCGTGAGCCGGAGTTTCGTGCCTGGTGGGAACACGCCGGATTGGGGGCGTATCCAGGTGATTGGGATCGTACCATGCGCGAACTGGCCGATTGCGGTTTCAACGCGGTCATCTCGAATTTACTGTGGGGCGGTTCGGCGCATTATGCCAGCGACGTTCTCCCGCGCAGCGCAAAGTTCGAGCAATACGGCGACCAGATTGAGCAGGCCATTGCCGCCGGCGAAAAATACGGCGTTGAGGTTCACGCATGGCAGGTGTGCTGGTGGCTGAACGGCTCGCCGCGTGCGTTCATCGAACAACTCCGCAAGGAAGGCCGCACGCAAGTCCGCAATGACGGTGAACCACTCGACTGGCTTTGCCCCTCGCATCCGGCGAATGTTGACTTGGAATGTGCGACTTTTTGCGAACTGGTGCAAAAGTATCCGAAACTGGCGGGCATTCATTACGATTACATCCGCTATCCCGGCAGTGAGAGTTGCTACTGCGAAGGTTGCCGCAAGCGTTTCGTCGAAGCAACCGGTTGCGAGGTCAAACAGTGGCCCGCCGATGTGCTGTTTGACGGTGTTCACAGGAAAGCCTTTTTGCAATGGCGTTGCGACAACATCACCACGCTGGTCGCTCGGGTGCATCGTGAAGTGAAGGCCATCCGACCGGACATCAAAATTTCTGCGGCGGTATTTCCCAGTTACCCGAACTGCCGCGAAGACATCGGGCAAGATTGGGCACTTTGGGTCGAAAAGGGCTATTTGGATTTTATTTGCCCGATGGACTACACGGAAAATCTCAGCAGTTTTGAGCGGCTTGTCACGCGGCATCATCAAATCGTCGACAACCGCATTCCGTTGTATCCCGGCATCGGTGCGACCGCGACGGGTATCGGCATGACACCCGACCGCGTCGCCGCCGAAATGGAAATCGCACGACGCATCGGCACGCCCGGCTTTGTGATTTTCAACCTCGACGGACGAACGATCAACCGCATCCCGCCGATGCTGAAACTCGGCCCGACACGTCATCAAAAGCCGGAATGAAGCGTAGTGCAATGACGGGATTTTTTCGGCGGTCACAGCGTGACCGCCCTACCTTAACGTACCGCTCTTTGCCCGCCTGACCCAAGCGTTGTCACCATACACCCCCGCTTTGGAGAAATCGAAGGGTACAAAACCGATCATGTTCACGGCCAAGTTCGGGTGAATGCGGAAATCGCGTTTTTCCGCATCAAAGAAATAGGGGTCTTCGACAATTCCACCAATGTCTTTACCTTCCTTGAGCCATTGGTCGTGCGTTTTGCCCGCGAAATCAATCGCCCCCTTGGTGTTCCACCATAAGTTCGATTTCCACAAAATATTCACCTGATCCGCCCGAATGCCGAAGAGTTTGCCCTCGTCATAATACACGATGTTTCGCTCAAACGTGAACGAAAGGTGATCTTCCACCCGGGTTGCCGCGACCTGGTGCTGCTTGCTGAAGCAGAGTATGTTGTTCCGCACGATGTTGTCCTTGCCGTAATGCTGGTGAAAGGAACCGTCCGTCGTGTCGTAAACCAGGTTGTTTTCCATGAGCACGCCTTCGGAGCCTTCGTCGGTGTACAGTCCCCAACCGCCGTAGGCATACGAACGGATGTTGCGGAAGATATTGTTGCGAATCACCGTCCCGTGCGAGGTCCCGAGCGTGTAAATGCCGCCCATGTCGGCCATCGCGTATTGCCCGAGGTCATGCACGTCGTTGAACTCGATGATGTTCCGCAGAGCGTTGCCCTTGTAACCCCATTGCCAACCGACGGAGATGCCCGTGTAGTACATGTCGCCGATGTCGTTGTGCGAAATCCGGTTGTCGCAACAGTTGTCGCCGATCCAAACGCCGACCGCACATGCGTGAAAGCGTCCGGCCTTTTGAATGATGCAGTTGTCAACGACGTTTTCGGAGGAACCATGCCCCAGCCGAATCGCTCCGGCGCCGAGATCGACAAAGGCGCAATGCTCCATACGGCAACGATTGGAATTTTGCAATCGGACGGCGTATTCGCCGACGTGCGAAACCTCGCAATTCTCAAACACGATGCCTTCCGCACCGTTTCCGTCGATGACCGCTTCGGTGAAGAAGGCCGCCTGTTGCGGCTCGAATTGCGACGGTCCCGGCTTGTCGAGCGGTCCTGTTACGCTTTCCGGCAGTGCGGCGTTTTTCATGATTTTGGGGTCGCGCGGAGCGTCGGCATACATAAAGGCCAGGTTCTCAAATTGCAGGTGCGCGACGGTTTTTTGTGCCGTTGATTGTCCCTGAAAGACGACGAGGCGGTTCAATCCGCCGCGCGGATAAACGAAGGCAAGCTCATGTGGGTTTTCGCCCGGCAACGGACGGTAATAAACCTTGCCCGCATTGCCGTCGTAAAACCATTCGCCCGGCGTGTCAAAAGCGGTTCGCAGGTTTTCAAGATAATACGGCGAGGTTTCGCGCCATGGGTTCCAAAATTTCATCGGTGCTCCCTGCGTGTGGATCACTTCGAGCGGCAACCCGTTTGCATCCGGCCTGATCTCAAAGCGCAACGGAATGCGCCGCGTCGTGTCCCAATGGTGATGCACGATCAATTGAGCGTATTTCAATTCGCTCGCCGGGATGCCCTTGAACAGATTTGCCAGTTCGCCTTCCCCGGCCGCGAGACGCTGACCGGTAGTCGGCGGTTTCGGAACGTTTTCGGTAATCGGCACGTCCTGTTCGATGAGTACCGGTTTGAGAAAGCCCTCGTTGGGATAACGCGAACGAGCCGCCCGACGCTCGCCGACAAAAACCTGCTCAAAGAAATCCGGAGTTCCTTCGGTTTTCGGGATGTCGGCCACCCAAACGCCTTTCCAATCGCCGTCCTGGATTTCCGTCCAACCGGTAATGCGTTTGCCGCCGGAAAAGACGGTCTTTCCCGCCTCGCCGACGTAACGGATTGGGTTTTCCGCCGTTCCCGAATCTTCCGGCTCGAACACAATCGGTGCGGTCAATTCGTAAGTTCCGGCGGCAATGCGGACTGTCCAACTTTCGGTGTTTTGCGTGCCTGCTTTTGCGGCACGAATCGCGTCCCTGGCTTTTTGCAAAGTCGCAAAGGGTTGCTCACGCGTTCCGGGATTTGCGTCATTACCATTGGGAGCAATGTACAATTCCCCGGCGGAAATAAATGACAAGGGCAAAAGAAAAAACACAAAGGCAACAAATTTATGCATGAGACGTTCCTCCCGGTGAAATGAAGTAGTGTTAGCGGCGGGACTTGCCCTGCGTTGTAGCAGTTACGCCGTGACCGTCGCAACTTTATTTACATTATACCCGGTCGGATAAACTCTTGCAACTTCCGGCAGAGTGATTTATACTGAATCATTAGTAGCCATTCACGTTTGAACGGTCAGGCTTCCGTCAGGAAATAAACAACAGAGGCAGGGCTGTCACGGCGTGACCGCCCTGCCTTTGTACCTCTGTACCTTTATGTGAAAAGCCAATTTCCTGTTTTCATGATACCCTGGGGACTCCGTCGAATGACAACCAGTGCCGTGTTGCCGCCAGCAAACATACAGATGGTGTCAACGCATATCTGGTGGACGGATCGGTCCACTTCATTTCGGAAACCATTGACGCAACAACCTGGTTGCACTTGGGAGATCGCCAAGACGGGAAAACTCTGGGAGCATTTTAATGAACATGAAATTATTTTACATTTCCGGCATGTTGTGCCTGGTTTCGTTGACGTTCTTGTCCTTAGGATGTCATCGTGGAATGGAACGTGTCAGCATCGAAGGAACCGTGACGTACCAAGGCAAGCCGTTAGACGGCGGTGAGTTGACGTTTATGCCGGAGGCTGGCCCGGGTTGCGGTGTGGACATCGCATCGGACGGAACCTATACCGTACTGAAGAGTTACGGACCAATGCCCGGCAACTGTCGCGTTGTTGTGAAAAAAAATCGAAACAACCACGACGAAAGGCTCCGATGGAAGAGAGAATACTCAACAAGCTCAGACTCTTCCAAAAGTGTTTCAGGACAAACCCAAAATGATCAAGTTGGAACATGGAAAAAACAAGATCAATTTCAATCTTGATGATTGGGAAAAATAACTTCCGTCGGTTTATTTTGTGTGCCTCACGATGTACCGGTGCGTCTATGACGCCCTGTGCTGTTTTTTGGTAAAAACTCAATTTTAGGTCTGATCGCCATGAACCATTTCATACGTATTTTTATTGTTTTACCGGCATTGTACCTATCCGTCCAAACCGCCGGTGCCGAAACGTACCAAGAAGTTGTCCTTCGTGACGCTCCGGCACTTTATTATCGATTTGAAACGGCCAATGACGGCGTGATTCCTGATTTATCGGGCAATGGCCGCAACGGTATGTTGGCCGGGAACGCTGATCTGGCCGAAAGTTCCGCTGCTGAGAAACTCGGAAAGTGCTTGCAACTTCGCGGTGGTGCGGATGCGGTCAAAGTCAAAGCTGCCGGTGAGCAAAAACTCACCTTTCCGGGCAAGAAAATCTCGATAGAATTGTGGGCTTTGAATATCGGCGGAGGCTGGAATACCCTGCTCAATGCCGACGATTGGCGAAATCGGGAGATTCATTACCAGTTCCACGACAACGGAACCTTGCAGTTTTGTGTCGCAGGACGAAACCCCGAAGAGGCGTTTTTCGATTTCCATACCGTTCCAAGTTTGAAAAAATCGCGTTGGAATCATATCGTCGTGACCTTCGACGCGACCATCGCACGGGAAAACGTCCGCTTTTACGTGAACGGCCAATGCGTCCAAACCGCGACCATCGGAAGGTCAACTGCGTCGGAGCAGGAAGCGTTTACACTGGGCGAATCGTTCACCGTGGGCAATTGGCGAAATGAGCGGGGATTTCGCGGCATGATCGATGAACTGGCCGTTTACGATAAAATTCTCACGCCGAAGCAGATCGAATCGCATTACCTTGCGGCAGGCGAAATTCAGGAGCAGGAACCTGATGCCATTGAGCCGGTTCACATGACGGAAGAAACGCGAAATCGTTTGCTGACGCAAGGTGTGGAAAAAATCGCGTTCATCAAGCGTTACACTTATACGTCGAACCATTATTATACGGAATACATCAACAGCCGCTATTTGCCGGGTGGAAATCTTTGTCTTCTCGACGTGAAAACCGGTGAGGTGTGCGATTTGTGCCCGGACATGACTGGCGGCGTTTTTGAACGCATGGACGTGAATTTCGATGCCACGAAAATCGTGTTCGCCTGGAAAAAATCGAGCAACGAAGGCTATCGGATTTATGAAGCCAATCTCACGAACGGTTCCGTGCGACAGGTGGTTGCGACTCCGACCAATGAAGCGGCATTGGTGGCACGTTATCAAAATGACTATCACCACGGTACGGACGACATGAGTCCCTGTTACCTGCCGGGGGGAGAAATCTGCTTCATTTCGACACGCTGTCAATACGGCATCCTCTGTGACGCACCGGATATTTTCACGACCACCGTGCTGTATCGTTGCGACGCCGACGGGAAGAACCTTCAGAAGTTGACAAACAGTTCGGTCAGCGAAGCGGCACCGGTTTGTCTTTCCGACGGTCGGCTGTTATATACCCGATGGGAATACGTTGACAAAGGGGCGGTCAGCGTGAAATGCCTCTGGACAATGCGACCTGACGGGACCGGCTCCGCAGAGCTTTACGGGAATGACATCAGCCTGCCGCCGACGTTCATTTATGGGCGGGAAATCCCGGATTCGCCGGGACATTTCGTTTTCACCGGCACCCCGCACTGTCCGCAGTCCGCATTGGGAACCATCATCCGTCTGGACATCAGCAAGGACATTCGCACGCGCGACCCCATGACTTACATGACGCCTTATGTGGATGTTCAGGCTGAGCCGGGCTGGCACTTTCTGGATGAATCCGACCAATGGCGTGGCGACGGTGCCGGATACGGACCGCTCTTCAAAGAGGCCTTCCCGCTTTCCATGTCCGAATTTATTGTGTCGCATAAGCCTGACGGTGAACCTTTTACATCCCCGGCGGGGTATGGTCTTTATCTGCTCGACGAGAACGGCAAGGTCGATTTGATTTACCGTGACTCGGAAATTTCCTGCTGGAATCCGGTGGTTTTGAATCCGCGACCGGAACCGCCTATTGTAAGCGGAACCATTGACGAAACGCTGGCCGAGCAGAATCTCGCGCAGTGCCTGGTCATGGACGTTTATCACGGTATGGAGGATATTCCGCGTGGAAGCGTGAAGTACCTTCGCGTGTTAGAGCAGATACCACGTCCCTGGGGTGCCAGACGACCGAATTTCGACGACGAATACGACCAGCAACACGTAGTGGTTTCAAAAGACGCCGCCCTCGGTTTGAAAGTCCAGCACGGAGTGGTGCCGGTGGCCGGGGATGGTTCCGCAAATTTTCTCGTCCCGGCGGAAGCGAATATTTATTTTCAGGCGTTGGACGAAAATTACATGGCACTGCAAACGGAGCGGACATACATCAATTACATGCCCGGCGAAATTCGTTCGTGCATTGGGTGCCATGAAACGCCGCAGAGCAGCACATCGTCGGAAAACCAGGGTTACGGGATGACCAGCCTGCCGGAAGCCCTCAAGATTGCGCCACGATTTCCCGTCGCGCAAAAGGGCGAAACTTCCGCGCAACGGGTTTTGGACTACACGCAGGATGTTCAGCCGGTTTGGGATCGTCACTGCCTTTCGTGTCACGCTCCGGCCACGGCGGAGTTTCCCGACCGGAAAATTGAGGGTAACCTGAATCTCAGCGGCGAAATGACCAGGCTGTTTAACGTCTCGTATGAGACGCTTGTCCCTGAACGTCGCCAAAGGGTGGAGGTACCGGATCGCGGACTTTTGGGACAGGTCGTCGGTGAGAATCATCCGAAAACCGGCAATGTACATTACCTGCCGGCAAAATCACTCGGTGCTCACACGTCTGTTCTGGCGGCTTTGTTGGCCGATGGAAAGATTACACTCGCAAACCCCGACGCGCAGGCACGGGTGGAAAAGCTCCGCGAATCGCACAGGGACGTTCATCTCACGGACGTGGAATTGCTGAAGGTCACGAACTGGATCGACACAAATTGCCAGTATTACGGTAGTTATCACGGTCAGCGAAATTTAAAGTACCGCGAAGAGCCTGATTTTCGTCCGTTGCAAACATTCGAAGCGGCACTTGACAAGAGGGAATTTCCGTTGGAAAGGGAATAAGTCCGCCAGTTGCCATTTCGACTATCCCCCCTTGTCTTTTGCGGGCACTGATGTAAACTACGCACTTTGCGGATTGATTATGATTGAGATTCTTGACGAGTAAATTCGTTGTGTACAACTTTCGATTGTTTTAAGTTGGTATCAGCAAAACATTTATAAAAAAGCACAAATATCAGTTGGTGACAGAATGATTGGCATGAACAAAACTTATATGGCCAAGCCGAATGAAATCGAACAAAAATGGTGGCTTGTCGACGCTTCCGATAAAGTAGTCGGTCGTTTGGCAAGCGATATTGCCATGATTCTCATGGGCAAGCACCGCCCGACCTACACGCCGCATGTCGATACGGGGGACTATGTTGTGGTCACCAATGTCGATAAGGTTGTCTTTACAGGCAAAAAACTCGATTACAAGCGTTACACGCGTTACACGGGTTACCCGGGCTTGCGTATCGAAATGGCCCGTGATCGGCTCGAAAAACGTCCGGAACTCTTGCTCAGTGAAGCAGTTCGGCGCATGTTGCCTAAGAATAAACTCGGACGTAAAATGCTGATGAAACTCAAATGTTACAAAAGTGGTGAACAACACCCGCACCAGCCGCAAAATCCGGAAGTCATTGAACTTGCGAAAAAATAACATAGGATAAATTTAATGCCGAAACTTGGGACATATATCATTGAAGGTAACGGAAAAAACGATTCGCTGGGGACAGGCCGCCGCAAGTCGGCAGTCGCACGTGTTCGTATTCGAGCGGGGCAAGGTCGCATCAGCATCAACCGCCGTGAACTGGGTGAGTTCTTCAAAACCGAACAGCAGCGAAGAGCTGTACTTGCGCCGCTGAAAGCGACGGAAAAACTGGAAGCTGTTGATGTTTTGATTACCGTCACGGGTGGTGGCACAACCGGCCAGGCTGATGCTTGTAAATTGGGGATTGCTAGGGCTTTAAAGAATTTTGACCCCGAAACAGAACCAAAACTCCGTGAGGAAAGTTTGCTTACCCGTGATGCCCGCGAAGTCGAACGCAAAAAATACGGTCTCCGCGGTGCAAGACGGGGGACGCAGTTCTCGAAACGGTGACGCAAACGGTCGAAGTCAACGAGTCGGGGTGGCGGCTTGACTTGTATCTGGTGCATCATTTTCCGCAATACAGCCGGATGATGATTCGCAAGGCGATTCAATCGGGTTTGGTGCAAATTGACGGTCGCGGTGGAAAAGCGGCCTATCGTCTCAAACCTGGACAGTGTGTCACCTTGACACCGCCGGAAGTGCCGCGTGAAGCACCCCAAGCGGAAAACATTCCGCTCGACATTCTGTACGAAGACACCGATTTGATCGTGGTCAACAAACCGGCGGGTATGGTGGTTCACCCGTCGCGGGGACATTGGTCGGGGACATTGGTCAGTGCGTTGGCATGGCATTTCGAAGGGCAACTCAGCAGTGTACGGGGGCCGTGCCGACCGGGTATCGTCCACCGGCTCGACCGCGACACGTCCGGCGCGATTCTCGTTGCCAAAAACGACATGGTGCATGGCAAACTTGCGACACTCTTTCAGGAAAAACGGGTTCGCAAGGAATATTTCGCCATCGCTTGGGGAAGTCCGAACCTTGATCGTGACATGATCGACCAGCCGATCGGGCCCCACGCCAAACACCACGAAAAAATGGCGATTCTCAAAAACGACCCCGACGCGAAGGCCGCACAAACGTTTTACGAAGTCATCGAACGCTTTCGCGGCGTCACAACAATTCGCACTTTGCCGAAAACAGGCCGCACACATCAGATTCGGCTGCACTTGGCGTATATTGGTTGCCCGGTCTTGTGCGACATGCTGTACGGCAGGCAGTCGCAGATCACATTGGCCGAAATGGAAGGCAAGTCACCGAGCGGCAAACCGCTCTTAACGCGTCAGGCCTTGCACGCACATCGTCTGGCGTTTGAGCATCCCCTGACCGGCCAAACGCTCGAAATCGTCGCCCCGATTCCTGAGGATCTGCGACAAACGCTGAAAGTGATTGAAAGCAACCGCCGTTAGTTGCGTCACCCTGTGACGCGCACAAAATAGCTTATGACTTTCCTGCGAAAGTTTAATTTGGAGAATGACAGGAGTATCACCATGCCTGACAATCCGGCAAATATCGGACCTTATCGATGCGGTGAAGGTCAGCCGCTGTTGCTCATCGCGGGGCCATGCGTGCTTGAAGAAGCCGTATTGCCCGTCATTGCAGAAACGCTGCTCGACCTCATGGCGCGGTTTCCGGTCAACGTGGTTTTCAAAGGCTCGTTCGACAAGGCCAATCGCACGAGTCTCTCGGCCAATCGCGGGCCGGGGCTTGCACGCGGGCTGCAATGGTTGGCCGAAATCAAAAACAGCTACGGTCTGCCCGTGACGACGGACATACACGAATCGTACCAAGCCGAAGCGGTCGGCGAAGTGTGCGACCTTATACAAATTCCGGCCTTTCTCGCACGGCAGACCGACTTGCTCCTCGCAGCGGCCAAGACCGGCAAAGCGGTTCACGTCAAGAAGGGACAGTTTCTCGCACCGTGGGACATGCGGCATGTCGTGACCAAACTCGAAGGCGGCGGTTGCTCCGACGTCCTGTTGGGCGAGCGCGGCACGTTTTTCGGCTACGGGCGACTGGTCAACGATATGCGAAGTCTCGTCGAGATGCGGTCGCTGGGTGTGCCCGTTGTGTTTGATGCAACGCACAGCGTCCAAGAACCGGGCGGTCTCGGCCACGCGACCGGCGGCAACCGTGAGATGATATTTCCGCTCGCCCGTGCGGCAACGGCAGTCGGTATTGACGCCCTGTTTGTCGAAACACATCCGACACCGGAAACCTCGCCCAGCGACGGCCCGAACATGCTCCCGCTCAACCGCTGGGACGAATTTCTTGAGCCAGTCATCGCGATTCGGAATTGTTTCGCAAATTTTCCGCCGATGTCTAAGACGCTCGGCTAAACTCAGAATCCTATTTGCCGTATTTCCCTTCGAGGTCGGTGTCGGTAAAAACCCCGGCGACTTCCGGGAGAAACTCCTTGAGAAATTTGTGCGCGGCATTGCCACTGTCCGGGTCGGACAAACCTGTTGCAGTTTCCACTTGCATTTTCAAGATGAAGGGATACTGGGACAGTTCAAATCGCGGGTTGTCCTTGGCCCACCACTTCTTGCCTGTTCCCAAGGCGTAATAGGACACAAACTGGTAATCGTTCGCCTTGTTGACAATGGCAACCCGCCAAAAAGTGTCGCTGTCGCTGCTATCAGAATCCTCATCACCATCACCTTGCGTCGAGGAATTGTTGCCGGCAAAGCGTTCGCGTTGACGACTCTGGCTGATCTTATACCCCCGACCGTCCATACAGGCTTCCGGCGTATGAACGCTCAAACGTCCCGTTGGGCCGACCAGAAACGAGACGCGGACGATATCTTTGGTCTGCTCATTGATATAAGTCCAATTTTTGGCGTTACTGACCTTGAGTTGTTCCAAGGCGTAATCGGGCAAATCCGCTTCTTTCGTCTGTTTCCATACGCCGAATTCCGTCGGAATATCCGTCATCAAGTCTGCGTATTCTTGGGCACTGTTCTCCATGTCGGCTTTGTATTTCGACATGACAACGCCGGAAGTCAATGAGACAACCGCAATCATCGCCAGACAGAAGATTGTTCGAACGAGTGTCATGATTTCGCCATTTCCTTTCAATCTCGCATTGAGGCTTTCGCTAAATAAAAATAGACCAGGTTTTCGCCAAAAAATCATCGGACAGGATTTACGAGTTCCTTTTTTCTGACAGGATTAACAAGATTTTTAGGATGAAAGGATATTCCTTGGTACCTCTATCCTAATAATCCTGTAAATCCTGTCTTGGTATTTTCTGGCGGAAGCCCCAAACCTATACTCCAAACGGTAACAAATTGTATTTTTTCACACTGTTGCCACCAGCGCAACAACAAAGCCACAGAGGCACGAAGGTCAATTTTCTCCGTGACTCCGTGCCTTTGTGTGAGATAATTTTTGTAGGAAAAAACGATCATTTGCTCCCGTTTACAGTATACGCGGCGGCGGTCACGGCCAAAGGGAGCAATGCGACCCGCAACCCGTTGCCCTGCCTTTGGCCGTGTTTCTTATTCAATTTTTCTCCGGGAACGCATCAAGCAATTCCTGCAAGTAATTCCGATTGCTTTCCGGCAACAGGTGCTTCTGCGGAACAAGCATCGCCCGAAATGTGTTGAACTCTTCTTCCGCCCGTTCTTTCTCCTGATTTCGCAACAGAGCCACAGCCAGGTGCAGACGATAAATGATCGCCTGATTTGACAGTTCCACTGCATCTTTGAACCAAGTCACGGCATTGGCGGGTTTTCCTTGCCGCAAGAGGATCAGTGCTTTGGTGTCCATCAGATTGGGGTCGTTTTTCGCCGAGTTCAATGCCCTGTCGATCAGGTTGAGACCTTCCTGGATATTGGCCTCTCGTTCTGCGGCATCGTCTGTTTGTTGGAACGCGATCGTATAGGCCATGTCGTTCAACACAATGGTATTGTCGGGCAACAACTTACTCAACTGACGATATAACGGCAAAGTCAGATCGTTTTTCTCGCGAATCACCCAATACTCAATGTATTTGTACAGCCTGGCAGGATCATCAATTTCCGACGTATCCGCATTGTCGGCAAACGCATCGAACGGTTCAATCCAGGCAGGTTCATACTCATAGTCCCGCGTTATCGTAAGGACAGGCAGGAAATAAAACTCCGGCGTTTCCGAATGTATCATTTCCTTATAGATCATATCCATGCCTTCCTGCACTTTGCCGGTTGCCGCGCGAAACCTTGCCAACAGTACAACTGCTTCACCGCCGTTTTCCGCCGCCTTCAGGAAGAATTCCTCCGACGTGTTCTTTTGGTCGATATTGAAAAAGTTCTGGGCGATGAACGAATAAAAGAAGGCCATTTGATGGGGGTCCACATTATTTTTTTCCGCTAGGGTGAGCCATTTTTCGGCGATTTTCCTCGCCGCATCGGCATCTTCGCGTCGAATGGCACGAGCGAAATCGGTAAAAACCACCTGATAGGGCGGGTCAAAGCGGAAGTGCATCATGCTCATGAGATTCGGGTGCAAGCGAATCCCGCGGTCATGCACAGCCTGAGCTTTTTCCATTTGACCGGCCTTGAGATACAGTTGAATCAGGTCGCGATACCGCATGGGGTCACGGTTTCCCGCATCAATCGCCTTGACCAGTGCAGCAATGACTTCCTGCTCGTTGGCGACTTTGTCACCGATGTCCGCCGCCAACAGGTAGGTGTATTCCCAGTGGGGGCGTTTGAGGACAAGCATTTGTTGCCGGTCCCTGGCCATTTTGATTTTTGGGTCTTTTTCATCGACGGCTTCCAGAAGGAATCGCTCACCTTCCAGCAAAAGTGTCAGCGTTGCGTCTTCGCCTTCCAGTTTCCTCAACTTGATTTCCAATGGCGCAACCGCATCTGCGTTGCCTCTGTCCAACTCCATCAGAGCTTGTTGAAACAGGGTCGGGATACTTGGATTGTTTGCATTTGTTTCGCGCAAGCGTTCGAGGGTTTGACGTTCGCGGACGTAGCTCTTCACGTTTTGGTCGAGGGAACGTCCGAGCGTTTCCTGGACGGCCTGAAAAATGTTCTTGAAGGACTCCGGAATCTCAGTGACGGCCTCATCCATGAGTCTTTTGGCTTCAAGTAAGTTGCCGTTCTGCTCGGCTCGCCAGGCTTTGAGCAAATACCAGTACGGCAGTCCATCAGGGATGTCGTGAATTTGTTTGAGTATGCGTTCGCTGTCTTTCTGAGCACCGTAGTTATGAAAAGTGTCTTCCAATAAGACCAGAAACGGCAAGTGGTCGTTGTACAGATTTTCCACCGTGCGGAGCAGGATGAGTGCGTCATCGGCAATGGCTCGCGACAGACCACGTTGCTCCCATTTCACGTTGGCCTCCAGGAAATCAACCCGCCAGGGCGGTGCGACACCGGCTTTGTTTTCTTGCAGATCGCCAATCATCGTGTTGAGTTCCGACCAGTCGCGATTTTCCGCAAGTTGATTCATGGTTTGTTGAAATAGGGAGGCTGCCAGTGCCATGCGAACCATTTGGTTTTTCGGTTGTTGTTCGAGCGTTTTTCGGAGATACTGCACATAGAGATTGAAATGATATTCCACTTTATCCGTTTGTCCCAACCGCAACAATGCCCCGATGAGACCGGTATAAGCCTGTTCCATACGAATGAAGTTCGACTGATCGTCTGCAAAAAGTTCCGTTTGAAGATGACGGATGGTCGCCTCATAAACGCCGACGGCCGAATCCAGGTTAAGCGTGTCGGCCAAGAGTTGGGCGTAAATCATTAATGAAGCAAAGACTGTCCGAATATCTTTCAGCGGAGGGATGCTCGGTTCCAACACGCTCTTGAATTTTGCGATGGCTTCCGACGGATGCCCGCCGATGGCCAACGATTGACCTTCCAGAAGTGTGGCCAGATTTCTGAGGGTGGTCATGTCGTCTTTTGTCAGAGCCAGGCGATGCCGATCCGTCCAATCGCGGATCAGTCGGATCATCTTGTCGGCATTGACCATGTCGTTGTTCTCCAGATAAGCCGTGGTGAGTGGGAAGATGATGTCCAGATTGCCCGAATTCATCAGTTTGTTGGCCTGTTCGAGGATTTCGATCTGTTTATCCCTTTCTCCGTCAAGACCGTAAATGACGGCCAGTTGAAGATAACCCTCAGGATAATAGGGGGTTGTTTTGGTCATCTGCTCGAACAGGTCAATCGCATCCTGACGTTGGATTTGGTATTCTTCGATCGTCAGATTGGCTTTCTGTCGCAGAGCCTTCCGTTCGTAAAACATGCCGGTAAACAGCATCAGTTCGACATTGTCCGGGTCGAGTTCCTTCACCTTGAGCAGGGTATCGTCGAGTTCGTCCGCATCGAGGTCGAGTAATCGATATTTCCTCCGGTATTCGTATTCCGCCAGGAGTGCGGCGGGAGAATCTGCGTTGGCTTTCACAAAGTCCGCCATCAAGGCGTCGGCTTCTTCGGTTCGCGTCTCAATCGGCGTCGCACGAAATTCCAACGACACGCAAGACATGACGTTTGGCAAGCTGTTACGAAGCAGACGACAATAGGCACTCGTCAGATCAACATCTTCGGGATTGAATATCCTTGCCTTTTGCACCAACAGGTCAAAGTATTCCGGCTCATCGGATGCCGGTTGATAAACGCCGGTTTCGAGCATCGGGGCACGGAGAATGACCAGACATTTCCAAGCCAGAGGATTCTCCGGGTCCGTTTCCCGAATGCGCTGGATCGTCGGAAGCATCGCCTTGGCATCGTTTGCTTTTCGCTGATTGTCGAGTATCCTTTCCAAGATTTTCATTCGCTCCGTATCCGACGTGATTTTGCCGAGCAAGGTCTGGTAGAACTCTGCCGCGTAATTCCAGTCGGAAACAACGACGCCGTTTCGATCATACGCTTCGGCAAGTTCGCGAACGACGGCCATGTCATTCGGTTTTTCCTCCTGATAGAGCCGGAGTTGATAGATGCCCTGACGCCATAGGTTGTCTTTTTCGAAGTTGCGGAAAGTTTGGATACGGAACTCGGTCTGGTCTTTGGTCTGGATGAAATAAACGGTCACAACGGTCACTCCCAGGGCGACCATTAACGCAAAGGTTCCCAAAAGCCACCCCCAACGGACGGTGTACAATGGGCCGGTATTATCCTTGTCATCACTTGGGCGGCGATTTTCATTTTGTTTCTTACGCATGATTATTTCTCCATGGGAAACCGGGTTTCAAGCAAAGTGTTGCGTCTTGAGTAACAACCAAAGATACTCCGCACTCTGCGTTCTGAACTCTGCACTCTCTCAATTTATTTTACGGGAATACCGGAAACCATGAACGAGGAGATCGGTTTTCCGACATCGACCAAACGTTCGTAAAGTTTTTCGGTGTTTTTGCGCGGCGTGTCATACAGCCGGAGTGCCACCACGACCGCATCGGCGAAATGGCATAAAACGTGGGAACCGGACGACCGTTCCATCGGCGGAGTTGATATAATGATCGCACAATAATGGTTTCGCAGTTCCCTGATTAACACTTCGAATGTTCCGTCGCTGAACAAATCCATCGACGAATTTTCCGAGGAGTGTCCGTCCGGCAGGAAAAACAGGTTCGACTGCTGCGAGTCACGGACGATGGCCTCGTTGATGCTCAAACGCATGGCCAGCACATCGGCCAGGTTTGCTTTGCCATCAACGCCGACAAGGTTTCGAAGTCGCGGATTACTGCCGTGCGTGTCGATCAACAGGACAGGTTGATTTTTGATGTTGGCGATTCGTTCCGCCACGGACAGGGCAAGCAACGTTTGACCGTCATCGTTGCAAACGCTCGAAAAGAGAAAAACCTGTTTTCCGGCAAACGTTCTTCCGAAACAGTAGTTGTTGCAGATTTCGTCCACGGAAAAATAGAAAGCCTGTTTTTCTCGCTTGCTCATATCTCCTTCACGTCCCGACGGCGACAGTCCGGCAACCGTTTCCCGGGAAACGGCCGGGAACATCGTCGGGAACTGACTCAGGTGATAAAACCTGGGAGTCCACAATTCACGTCCCCATGCCAACAAGACCGGAACTGCCAATCCCATGATCGCAGCCAAAAGACTCAGGCGTAAACGCCGGTTGTTGTCCGGGTAGATCGGAAGGCTTGCTTCGGATATCTCAACCACCTGGTCGTGGGCTCTCTTTTCCGTTTGCAACACGCCAATCCGTGAAATGAGTATGTCGTAAACCTGTTCTTCGCGGGCTTTCTGGGTCTGGAGTGACTCGGCGGTATTGATGTCTTTGACAATACTTTCGTCTTTCGTCTGATCTTTGAGGTTGGCGTCTTCGAGTGCCTTGATCTGTGCTTTGAGTTGGCTGATGCGATTTTCCGCTTCCAGTTTTCCGCGATGGGCCAACTGTTTCATTACCGCCTTCCACTGCTTTTTCAAATCGGGCAACAGTTCTTCGCGCGCAGCTTCAATTCGTTTTTCCACGATTTCCAGTTTTTCACGTATCCTCTTCACGGCAGGTGTGTCGGCTGTGAACTGCGGCGAGGACGATCTCTTTTCCAAGTCACCAAGCAAATCAATCCTTTCCTTGAGGAGTTGCGCCATCATCGGATGTTGGTAGAGGTCGCCTTCCACCTCGGCATCGGGTAAGGAAGTACCATCGTCTTCGTCATCCAGTACCTCCTCCTGGTTCAGCTTAACCAGAATTTCCTGTGAGGCAATTTCCGCTTCCAAAGAGGCAATCTGGGCCGTGATCGGGTTGTGCGCGTTGCTGCTGATGACCGTTCTGCTCAACTCCTGGCGAAGGTCAATACCGTCTTTGGCAACCTTTTCGGCAAGATCGTTGAACTTGCTATTTAAATCCTCAATATCGATTTGTTTGAGTCTGGCAACGTCCAGCAATTTTTTGATGTCATCATCACTACGGTCGGTGTTGCCTACCGTCATGTATTCCATATAACTTCCCATAATGGATTGCAGGATCAATTCGGAAAGTTGCGGGTTCTTGGTGGTAAAGCTGACAATGTAAACCGGCGATTCGCCCTGTTGTCGCACACTGGTGTTGTTTGTCAGCCACCTGACCAGGTTTTTTTTCTTGAGCAGATCCGAAATGTCGATACGTTGCTTTTGGGAGTCCTCCATGATACGATCGCGAGCTTCTTTCATGACCGGAGGACTTTTGATAATCTGCAAGGTTGCCATGACGATGGCCATGGCTTCTTCACGCGTATGCTGGGCCGGAAAGGCGATGTAAGGTTGCTGCATGTGAACCCGTACCCATGCTTCCGAGGTGTATTGTTCCTTGCTAAAAACATAAGTCAATGCACCAAGAGCACCGCCCACAATAAGGCAAAAGGGCAAAGCCCAGTACCAGTTGCGCCACAAGGCCGCAAGGAACAGCAGGAAACGATAGTACGGTTCGCGAAAGGCACGGTCGATGATTTCATTCATCGACGAATCCGGCATGGCAGGCTTCCGTCCCAAAGCGGAACCCGTTGCTTTCGCATCGTCCGGCAAATACCCGGTTTTTGATCCTGACATCGGTTATCCCTTCATAAGATTTTGGATGAAACGATACCACATAAAAGTTGACACCGGCAAGGTCATTCCGACTGGTGAAATCGCGTCTGTTGCGTGGAATCATCGACGCGGCGAAACACCATACCGAACCAACAGACGATCACGACAAAAAATACAAAGGTCAGAACCAGCATGACCATGCCTGAGATTTCGTCGCAAACAACCGATGTCGGCTTCGCAAAACCAAAACTCTCGACCTGCTCCGATGCGTGTTTGATTAACAGGCCGGTCATGGCGATGCGCAGGGCGTTGACAAAAAGCGCCACCGGAACGACCATGCAGAATAGGAGCAGGTTCTGCCACCAGGGACGCCGCATCAACAACGCGGCGGCGTAGGCTGCCGCGATAACGGAAACCAAGACGCGGATACCCGAACAGGCGGCTTCAACGTCAAGTTGCTGATTATTACTCATAATGACGATATTTGCCTGAGCGATTGCATGTTCTCCGACCAGTCGCAAAATGTAAACGCTCAGTTGCGCAGCCAAGGGCTGAAGCTGTTCCCGCATCAGGCTTTCGACCGTTTGCGGCCACGGAAACATAAACGCAAGGAATAGCAACGACGGCAAAGCCCAAATAAAAACGCGGACGCCAAAACACATCAGACAAACGGCCCAAACCCAGATCAGGATTGTCCAGCATTCGGGGCTTTCCATAGACCGGACCATGACGTAATATCGAAAAATACACCAAAACAGCAGGAGAGCCGCTCCCAGGATGATTCCGAACGTGGCATCAACCGCTCCGCGTTTTGCGGGAAAGGAGTCGCGGCGGCACCAAAGAAAATATACGACAAACGGTGCCACAAAAAAACCGTGGTGGTAATCGATATTGTTCATCCAAGTGTTGCTCAGTTCAACCAGGGTCCCCCAATAAGTGAAAACCATAATTGCCGCCAACACGGGGATGGCGATAAGAAACGCCAGCCACTGTTGAGCACGCGATTCCGCTTCGGCCATAATCGTTTCGCGGCTGACGGCAGGGGCAGGTCGGCTTTCCCCTGTTTGAGCGGACGTTGCGGGTTGAGACGGCTTTTTTGGCGACGGAGGTTGCATAACCTGCTGTGGTTGTTCCGGCGGAAGTGAAGGCGGCGTTATAGACTCCGGACGTGTCGGAACGGGTGCCGCTTCGGACGCCGGCTTGATTTTGCTGAAATCCACTTGGAACTTATTGGGAGTATCGTTGCCGGAAGTCGTGTTATCTTGCATCATTACTCTCGCATCGGGTTCTGGGATTCTATCAGAGGAAACGATCTGTCGGAATAGCGTCTCAACGTGTGCAACCCATGCCCATTGTGACGTCCGATGGATCACTCACTCATGTTGGATTGAAACAGTAGCTATTATATCAAAAATATAGTTTCTGACTCAAAAGAAAAATCGAAAAGCACGCTGAAAAGACCGTTTCGGCGCAAAATAAAACCGCCGATCATTATAATCGTTATGACATCGAACCAAATCATCTACAGCATGATAAATTACATAAACTAACGCATCTTATCGGTTGACACAAGATTTAAGTGTCAAAATAACAAAAAAATTCCAAATATACCGCTAATTCTCAAAATACTGGCGTTTTTTTAGGAATCGTGTATGATGATTATTGGTTTGGCTCACTCACGCGGGAGCAAACCTATTTGCTGTACGGCTACTGTCGGCAAGTTTTATACCCAAGGTAGGGCGGTAACGCCGTGACCGCCGCAATGTATGGTGAGGATATTTCTTTCTGGCGAAAGCCTACATATCAACAGAACCGAAAGAACAGGAGACAAGTGATGAAACCTTCGCGAAGAGATTTTTTGCTGGCAGGAACCGGGGCGGCCGTGGCATTATCTTATTCCCTTCAAGCATCGGCCACCTTGGCGCAAGACACACCCCCAAGTGCCGCGCCGCTGGAATTGGGACTGGCATCCTATACATTACGGGAATTCAACCGCGCCGACTGCATAGCCATGGCCAAGCGGTTGAGATTCAAAAAAATGTGCTTTAAAGACATGCATCTGGCAATGAATTCGACCGACGAGCAGTGCCGTCAAGCCGCCGAAGAGTGCAACAAGGCGGGGATCGACCTGTACGGCTGCGGTGTCTGCTACATGAATTCCGATGCGGAGGTGCTCAACACGTTTCGTTACGCCAAGGCAGCGGGAATGCGTGTGATTGTCGGGGTACCCAAATACGAACTGTTGCCGCTGGTTGAGGAAAAAGTCAAAGAAACCGGTATTGTCGTGGCGATACATAATCATGGCCCCGGCGATCGCGTTTATCCGACCCACACCATTATTTTGGAAAAGGTCGAAAACCTCGACAAACGTATCGGCGTCTGCCTCGACGTGGGACACACCGTCCGTTTGGGCATTGACCCTGCCCAAGCAATCATCGAATGCGGCGAACGGTTGCTGGATGTGCATCTCAAAGACGAAACCGAAGCGACCGAAAAAGGCCAAACGCTCGTTTGCGGGCACGGTATTATTGATTTCCCGGCGATCATCCGCGCACTTCAGAAGATCAACTACCAAGGCATTGTCGGCTTCGAATACGAAGCGGAAGGCAAAGACCCGCTCGCAGGCCTGGCCGAATCCGTCGGTTTCGTCCGCGGCGTGATAAGAGCAATTCAGTAAGCCTGCAATCAGAGCCGCACGCAAAGTAAGGTTTCCGCCAGAAAGTTTTATACCCAAGGTAGGGCGGTCACGCCGTGACCGCCGCAATATTAGTGGGGATATTATTTTTTGGCGAAGCCTAAGCGGATAAATTGTTTGAATTTGAGTTGGCAGTAAAACTATGACCAAGGTAAAGAAAACCCCTGTTACGCCCGCCGAGCCGACTGTTTTGATGGAAGGTCAACCGGCGGTGATTGCGGTGCGGGAGGGCGAACCAACCGTCCTCATCGCCGGCCGTCCCGCCGCATCATGGGATGCCACATCAACGCAAGAGCATCCGCCCCTTTCCGGTAAACCGACTGTCCTGGTTGCCGGACATCCGGCGGTAAATCAAAAACCCGATTGACACATCACAAAAACGGCGTCGCAAGGTGATGATGTCCACTTCGTGGTGAAAATAAAACATGTTTAACCGCCAATCATTTACGTTTGCGTTTTATCAAACCTGTGTTCGGGGATTTCAGCAGATGTCGCCCGAAGCGCAGGAATGCTTGTCGCAATCGGTGGCGGCCAATCAGGGGGCGGACGGTTTTTTTTGCGGTCGCGCGGGACAAGAGGATTTGTACTACACCTTTTTCGGTCTGTTGCTTGCCGCCGTGACCAACACGAAAATCCGTCGCAAAGACTGTGCCGCGAAGCTCAAGACGGTGGACTTTGCAACGCTCGACCTGGTTCATGCCTGTGCATGGTGGCGGGCAATGAAATTACTGCAATTGCGTGCCATGCCATTTTCTCTTAGTGTCCTTTGTGAAATCTTTGTGAACTTTGCGGTTAAAATTTTTACGACAAAGTACCCAAAGGCTGCACAATCTTATGACATTGCATCGCTTACCACACTTCCACCACACGCTTATCCCCAACAGGACGCTGATTCGCCGTACTCGTGTTTTCTGTTGGGAACGCTCCACACCGATTTTGGGCGAGCCATGCCGAAGAGTGATCTTGATGCTTACCGTTTGCCGAACGGTCTTTATGCCAATTTGAAACATCATGCGAATTACGGCATCAATGCAACCGCAGCCGCGTTGTTTTTGATCCCGAAGGAATCGTGCGATGAAACTGCCAACGTACTCTTGGCATTGCAAGAGCCGGACGGTTCGTACAAAGCGGCAGCCTCGGCACCGGAGGGGGATTTGATGTCCACCGCAACGGCGGCGTTCGCTTTGCAACGATGCGGTCAAGGGAGCAATGCGACCCGCAACCCGACGTTGCGGATTTCGCCAAGGCCGTTTTTACGGGAATGCTTTCGCGACAACGGCCTGTTCGCCGCCACGCCGCTCGACCCCGACGGCGATCTCGAATACACGGCCTACGGCCTGCTGCTGATGGGATTGCTGACATGACCGATGCCTTGAGGAAATTTTTGAGATCGCGTCTGGCCGACGACGGTTTTTTTGAAAGCCGGTTGTCCGATTCCGCCGTTTCGACCGCCGTGGCCTGCGTCGCTTTGGAAATCGCCGACGCGACGCAATACGCCGACCAAATCGCCTCCGCCAAAACGTGGCTCCTCACGCATCAAAACGCCGACGGTCTTTACGGTGACTCGCTCGAATCGCCCGCCAATCTGACCGCGACGTTTCTCGCTTACGTGGCACTGAGTCGTGACGGGAAATATGAGAAAGAATTGCAAAAAGCAAGAGAATGGTTGCTGACGCAATTCGGAGATTTTGCATTTGCGTCGGTGCGACGGGGGTTTTTGGCAGCTTACGGCAAAGACCTCACGTTTTCCGTCCCCATTTTGGCACTGGCGACGGCGGCGGGATTTTTCGAGAACGCCGACGAAGCGTGGCGAATGATGCCGCAGTTTCCCTTTGAGGCTGTGCTTGTGCCGGAAAGTTTTTTCAAACATCTGAACTTGCCGGTCGTCAGCTATGCCATACCCGCGTTGATTTGCGTCGGTCTTGCTCAACTGCGGCATCGCAAGACCGGGATGATCAAAACATTGAGATCGCTTGCCAAAGCAAAAGCCTTACGTGTGTTGTTTGCTAAACAACCGGCCAGCGGCGGATTTCTCGAAGCCGCGCCGCTGACCGGATTTTGTGCCTTGTGCCTTTGCAGTGCCGGGTTGCACGATCATCCGGCGACTCGCGCGGCCTTGCGTTTTTTGCTGGAAACCCAGCGTGACAACGGAGCATGGCCGATTGACCGTGATTTGCGACAATGGGTGACCTCGCTGGCGTTGGTTGCGTTGGCTCCGGATTTGAGCGACGACGAAAAGCGATTCCATCGTGACACATTGAAACGGCAACAGACGCAAACGGTGCATCCGTTTACACGATCCGCGCCGGGGGGGTGGGGGTGGACGACGCATTCGGGCAGTGTGCCTGACGCCGATGACACAGCTGCCGCGTTGATTGCGTTGCACCGCTTGGGCGAACCGGCAACGTCAATTGCCGTGCAACACGGCATCGAATGGTTGCTGAACCTGCAAAATCACGATGGCGGCATTCCGACGTTTTGTCGCGGTTGGGGACGACTGCCTTTCGACCGCAGTTGCCCGGACATTTCCGCTCATGCGTACAAGGCGTTTTCGTGCTTTGAGCATGACTTGCCGCGGCCGTTACAACGTCGCGTTGCCCGTGCAAAACGACGGATTTTGCGTTACCTGCTTGCCGCTCAGCGTAACGACGGGGCGTTTATCCCGCTGTGGTTTGGCGATCAGGACGCGGAATCGAAAGAAGCTCCCGTCTATGGCAGTGCCGTTGTGTTGGAACACTTGCAAAATAATATTGACGAACCTGTCACGCAAGAGATGCTACAAAAAACGAAGGCGTTTCTACTCGCGGCGCAACACACGACCGGCGGTTGGGGCAGTTGTGAAGAGTTGCGGGTCGCATTGCTCCCTGTTGAGCGTGACTATGTCACCGTCACCGCACGTTGCGTCACGGCACTGCAACCTTTCTCGGACGCTCAAGAGGCCGTCGAACGTGCGCGGGCGTTCCTCCGACCTTTTGCAGAACAACCCGAAATCATTCCGCCGGAACCCATCGGCTTGTATTTCGCTCATTTGTGGTATAGTGAAGAATTGTACTGCCCGATTTTTTTGGCAACAACACCGGCGTCTAAGACGCTCGGCTAAACATCGTAATCAAATGCCCCATTTCCTGCTCTTGATATTGCGAGTACTCACCGTCATCACCGCGTGTGCGGGTGTGTGGGACTATTTGTGTTATGAATCGCCGCGTGTCGTGGAGTACGCAACCGAGCAACGTGATCATTCCGAACACCGCGTTGTCAGGCAGACGGTCACACAAATCGGTGAGACCTTTCAGCGATTTCGCCCCGATGAGCCGTGTGACTTCGAAGCGTCTTGGCCGTGTTTTCGCGGGATTCGACGGAATAATCTGCCCGGTGACAACGTTGCGCTCACAAAGCAATGGGGACAAGACGGTCCCCGGGTGCTGTGGCGGCAATCACTCGGCGAAGGTTACGCCGGGGCAATTATCGCAAACGGTTGCGTGTATGTACTCGATTATCTCGAAGCGGAGGATGCCGACGCCTTACGATGTTTCGTACTGCTGACCGGCGAGGAAATCTGGCGGCGGAGTTATCACAATCCGATTCGGCGCAACCACGGCAAGTCGCGCACCGTGCCCGCCTTTGCCGACGATGTGGTCGTGACGCTCGGACCGGCGGCACATGTCATGGCCGTTGACGCTGTGAGCGGCGATTTGCTCTGGACTCGCGATCTCGTGCGGGAGTATCAATGCGAAGTGCCGCAATGGTACGCGGGACAATGTCCCTTGATCGACAAGGGCAAGGTGATTCTCGGCGTCGGCGGCGACAAGGTGTTAATGACCGCGTTGGACTTGAAAACCGGCGAAACCGTTTGGGATTTGCCTAACCCGGAAGGATTGCAAATGTCGCACTCGTCCGTGTTGCCGACCATGCTGGCGGGGCGAGAGCAATACGTTTACGCGGGCATCGGCGGCATCACGGCCTGCAACCATGACGGCAAATTGCTGTGGCAATGCAAAACGTGGAAACCGGCGGTTTGGGCACCGACACCGGTGAAAATCGGCGAAAGCCGGCTTTTCCTGACGGCAGGTTACGGTGCCGGTTCGGCCTTGCTGACCGTCAACAACACCGGCGACACGTTTGAGGCCGTGATCGAAAACCAGTGGAAGCCGACAAAAGGCCCCGCTTCGGAACAGCAAACGCCGCTGGTCATCGGCGAGACGCTGTTTGTGATTCAGCCGAAAGATGCCGGTGGTCTGCGTGGCGAGTTGTTGGCGGCAGACGTCAATTTGTTGCCGGAGATCAAAGCCGCCAGCGGGAAAGATGCACGTTTGGGACTCGGCCCTTACATTTACGCCGATGACGCCTTTTGGATCGTTGACGACGACGGCGGTTTGCACGTTTACCGTTATGAGAACGATCAGTTTCAATTTCTCGCACATCATCGCGTGCTACCCGGCGTCGATTCCTGGGGGCCGATCGCCTGTGCCGGAGGAATCATGATTCTGCGCGATTCGACGTCAATGGTGTGCCTGGACTTGCGCGAAACAGAAGGCAGAGCGGCCACACCGTAATGGCCGAATCAAAGCCGTACAATCAGAGCCGCGCACGTAGTTTGCGAATAAGGAAAACGACCATGAAATTTTTTCGCAGGGATTTTTTATTTTTCATTCTCGGCGTATTGTCGCTGGGGTTATTCGGCTGGATTGTCCGCCGCACAATGCGAAAGCCGTCGGCACAGGCGGGAGATGATCTTGCCAATGATTTTGCGTTGCCGGAAAATGCGAATCACATGCCGGTTTACCGACTCGACGACATTGAATTCCGTGTTGACCGGCAGCGTAAAACCGTGTGTGCCCATCATGCCGAAACCGGGGAATTGGTTTGGGAATCGCACGGCGAAGAGCAGTTCATCGTACCCGGCGCGGCGTTTCCGATTGACCTTTCCGCCGTCGACGAGCTTTGGGTTGCCAACGTCGGACGGAAACGTTTGGAGCAACTCGACCCGAACACCGGTGCGTACATCGCGTTTTGGGAACCCAAGCAGGCGTTCGGCGGTTGTTGCAATCCCGTGCGATTTGCGGCACTGTCAGGCGGGCGTTTCGTCACAATGGAAAAAGGCACCCGACGCGTCTGTGTTTACCTGCCCTCCGGCGAGTTGGAAACGGTTATCTCGGACGCCCTTTCCGATTCCGAGTTCAATTACTACTTGCTGCGCGACGGCGAAACGGTTAATATATATGATGCTGGTGTCAGGCAGCATTGGGTGGTGAGGTAATGCCCCCATACTTCACGTCACAGGGTGACGCAGCTAACACAAATATCAACCCGTGCTAACATAAACTCCAAACTCACATGAATATTCTCATAATCGGAAGCGGTGGACGGGAACATGCCCTGGCCTGGAAACTGAAACAAAGTTCGCGTGTCGAGCGAGTGTTCGTCGCACCGGGTAACGCCGGGACAGCAATCGATGCGGAAAACGTGCCGATTCCCGAAACGAACTTTGCGGCCTTGATTCGCTTTGCGAAAGACAATTGTGTCGGTCTGACCGTTGTGGGGCCGGAAGTGCCGCTCGTGGCGGGCATTGTCGACGCCTTTAATGCGGAAAAACTACGGATTTTCGGCCCGAACAAAGCCGCCGCGCAACTTGAGGGAAGCAAAATATTCTGCAAGGACATTTTGCACAAAGGCAACGTTCCGACCGCAATACACAAGGTCTTTTACGATGCCGATTCAGCAGTTGCGTATTTACGTGGTGGTCCCGACATGCCCGTTGTGGTCAAAGCGGACGGACTTGCCGCAGGGAAAGGCGTCATCGTATGCGATACACGTGACGAAGCCGTTTCCGCCGTCAATCGTGTGGCACGCGAACGGGAATTCGGTTCCGCAGGCGACCGCGTGATGATCGAAGAACGGCTGCACGGCCAGGAAGCGAGCGTGCTTGCGATTACCGATGGTGACACGATTGTCACCCTGCAACCGGCGCAAGATCACAAGGCCGCTTACGACGGTGACAAAGGTCCGAACACCGGCGGCATGGGAGCGTATTCGCCGGCCTTTCTCGTCGATGACTGCAAATTGCATTGGATTGAGGAGCATGTGCTGGTGCCGACCGTTCATGCACTCAACCGCAACGGCACGCCGTTCAAGGGAGTGCTTTACGCCGGACTGATGATGACCGCGCAGGGGCCGAAGGTGCTGGAATACAACGCCCGCTTCGGCGACCCCGAATGCCAGCCGCTCTTGATGCGGTTGAAAACCGACCTGCTCGACGTGCTCGAACTGACCGTCGAAGGACGGCTGTATCATCTCGATTCGCTTCAGTGGGACCCGCGACCGGCGGTTTGCGTTGTCATGGCATCGGAAGGTTACCCCGACAGTTACGAGAAAGGCAAGGTCATCTCCGGCTTGGACGCTGCGGCCAAACACGAAAATGTCAAAGTCTTTCATGCCGGTACAACGCTGAACGAAAGTATTGTCGGTCGGAGTACCGATGGCGAAGTCGTCACGAACGGCGGTCGCGTGCTGGGGGTCACGGCACTCGGCGACACGATCCCCGATGCAAAACAAGCCGCCTACGCCGCCGTTCGTGAAATTCAATGGGACGGCTGCTGGTGCCGGAGTGACATCTCCGACAAAGCCGCACCGGGGTAGTTCGGAGTTTAGCCGAGCGTCTGAGATGCCGGATTACTTCCCGATACAGAACCGGCTGAAGATGCGGTCGAGAATTTCGTCGTTGTGAACCGCACCGGTCATTTGGCCGATGTGTTCGAGGGCGACACGCATTTCCGTTGTAACGAAAAGATCGTCCTGCGTCGATTCCGTGAGGTACAAGGCGTTTTGCAACGATTCCGACGCATGAAACAGCGACTCACGACAACGCAGAGCCGTCGAGGGAACGACTTCGCCGTGCATATTTTGACATTGCAACCGTGCATGAATCGCGTCGAGCAGTTGCGGCAACCCTTCGCCGGTTGCTGCCGAAGTGGGAACCAGACTTCGGACTTCGGGCTTCAGGCTTCGGGCTTGGCCTATGAGACATCGTCCTGAAGCCTGAAGCCTGAAGCCTGAAGCCTGAGTGTTGTCACCCGTCACTAAATCTGACTTTGTGCAGACTATTATGGTGCGTTCGGCGTTTTCTTGCAGGAACTTATGCTCCGACTTAGTGAGAGTTTCATTTGTTTCAAGACACAGCAGCACGAGATTTGCCTGTTCAACGGCATCTTGGGTTGATGCCTGAGCGAGTTGTCGCGGTTGGTCATCACCGATGATTTCGCTCGTTTCAATGCCGGCGGTGTCGATCAATGTCAATTGCAATTCACCGATTTGCAGTTCCGCTTCGAGCCAGTCGCGGGTCGTACCCGGTTGCGGGGAAACAATGGCCGAGACAACAGGTAAGTCAGCGAAATCAGAGACGCGACTGTTAAGGAGCGGTCGAGACAGAACAGCCAGCGCATTGAACAGGCAGCTTTTTCCGGCATTGGGGCGACCGATCAGCACAACGCGGGGACGTTCGGACGTCGAAACCCGATGCTGTATTTGCAGTCGCATTTGCTCGATCCTTTGCAAGGATGCACCGAGTTCGCTTTTGAGCAAATTTCGGTCGAGGAACTCGATTTCCTCATCAGCGAAGTCAAATTCCGCTTCGAGGTGACAAGTCATTTCGAGCAACCGTTCGCGAAGTGCGGCCAATGGTCGTCCGACGCCACCGGCGAGTTGCCGCAACGCAACGTCCAGCTGCTTACGGTCGTCGGCATCAATGACCCCGAGAACGGCTTCGGCTTGCGGCAAGTCGATGCGGCCTGCGAGAAAGGCACGCAAGGTGAACTCGCCCGGCCCGGCCAAACGGCAACCGGATTCGCACAGCTTACGGATGATCGCGTCGAGTAGCGGTTGCGATCCGATTGTGTGTAACTCAATCGATTGTTGGCCCGTATAACCGCGTCCTTCCGGCCAATAATACAACGCACATGGCACGGGCAACTCATCGCCCCAAACGGTCAACGCGCCGTTGACAATGCAAGGATGTTGCGCTGCCTCGAACGGTCGGAAATTATCGGTCGGGTAGTTAGCCGCGTCGCCCTGCGACGCGAATGAATCCGCCGGGACGCGAAACCACCGTCGCACTGCGGCAACGGCATCAGTCCCGGAAACCCGTACAATGCCGCGATACGCCGCCCCGCGTGCCGACGCCTGTGCCGTGATTGTATCATCAATGGGTAAAATCATGGGAGTTTTATGTTATTATTGAACCAGAGATGATGTGTAGTTCACAATTCAAAAATCGACGTTAAAATAATTTAGGTAAAAACAGTTTGTCAATTTCGGCTCGAAATACATGAGGAGATGATCACCATGTCGAGGGAACAGGAAAGCACAGTGGTGAAGGAACCTGACGGCAATCAGGTATTGTTGGCGAAACCCTGTCATGCCCGGTGGGTGGGGGTGGTTTTGGCGTTTTTCTTTCCGGGAATGGCTCACTGGGTCAGCGGGAAGCGTAAAACCGGCTTGCGTTGGTTTTTGAGCGGAATGATTCTTGGTTATTCCGCTGTTTTTTCCGCCGGATTGCCGGGCATTGTTTTCGGCTATACGACGTTGTTTCTTTTTATTGCGTTCCTGATATGGTTCATCGGCATGATTTGTTCCTCATGGCGTCCGATTCCCCGATTTGGTTTTCCGCGTTGGATTCTTTTGATCGTTTTTATCGTCGGTTTCAATCTCCTTGTCACCAAGCCTTTAACCCGTGTTATCAAGACCTATTGGGTCAGCGGATACTCGGTCAGTGCCATGTCCATGGCACCGACGCTGGTTGCTCCACATCAACCCCTCGTGCGTTTATTGAACGATGATTTGCCTCAGGATCAGCCGTCGGTCGAAGTCGCGGATCGTTTTTTTGCCAGCCACTGGATTTATCGTTTTCGAACCCCAGAGCGGGGTGAACTTGTTCTTTTCCGAACCGATCATGTATATCCGGATGTTGCCCCGGCAATCTATGTGAAGCGGGTGGTTGGGCTACCGGGCGAAACGGTCGATATTCAATCTCCTTATGTCTTGATCAACGGTGAAAAACTGACCGACCCTCCGATTTTTCAGGTGATGGCTTCAGGTCAGACGGGATATTCCGGCTATCTGAGTCTTGCGGACTTGAAGCAGGATCATTGGGGTAAGACTATTGTATTACCACTGACGCTGGGACAGGAGGAATATTTTCTTCTTGGGGACAACTCTCCCCGCAGTTTGGATTGCCGATTCTATGGTCCGGTTTCGCAGCAGGACATCATTGGTCGGGCAATACGGATTTATTACCCGTTTTCGCGTATGGGTGAACTGGAATAGTGCTTTTACCTTCCCCCTCTCTTCCCGTCAATCACCTGGCGAATGATGGCATCGAGATCAAATTCCGGTTGCCAACTGATGAGGGAACGCACCCTGTCGATGTTCGGCACGCGACGCTGCATGTCGTCGAAGCCGGGACCGTAGGCTTGCTCGTAAGGAACGTATTCAATCGTTGACTGCGAGCCGCTCAGGGTAATGACACGTTGGGCCAGTTCGGTCATGCTGACTTCCTCGTTGGAGCCGAGGTTGACCACCTGGCCGACGGCTTCGCGGCAGTCCTTCATGGCGACCAACCCGCGAATAACGTCGAACACGGAGCAGAAACATCGTGACTGCTCGCCGTTGCCATACACCTGCACCGGACGGTTTTCGAGAGCGGCATCAACGAATCGCGGCAACACCATGCCGTATTGGCTTGCCTGACGCGGCCCGACCGTATTGAACAGCCGCACAATGTAAACCGGCAACGACGTTTGATAAAAGTGTGCCAACACGAGAAATTCGTCGAGCGATTTTGCACAGGCATAAGCCCAACGGCGTTTCGAAGTCGCGCCCATGACGATGTCGTCGTCTTCGGAAAACGGGATTTTTTCCGACTTGCCGTAAACTTCGCTCGTCGAGGTCAGCAACACCGGCCGGCGGTATTTCGAGCAAGCGTCCATGACAATGTCCGTGCCGCGCACGATGCGTTGCACCGTTTCGACGGGCTTCTCGATGACCAGCTTCACGCCGACGGCACTGGCCAGGTGATAGACGAACCGTGCTTTCGACACTTCGTCATGCACCAGCCGTTCGTCATCGACCGATGCCACAATGACACGAAAATTCGGATGCGATTCGAGCACGGCGATATTCTCCCAGCAGCCGGTGGACAGGTCGTCGATGACGGTCACGTTGGCCCCGGTTTCGAGCAGTTTTTCGGAAAGGTGTGAGCCGATAAAACCTGCTCCGCCGGTAATAAGGTAATTGTTTTGCATGATGGGTAAAAAATGAAAGAGTGAGGATCAAGAATGAACCATTGCTATTTTAATAACCATTGACATATCAATCAAGACGCTTTCTTAGCGGGATGTGGCCTGCTCCAGACTTGACGAACAGAGATTTTTCCGTCATACTGAAACGGCTGCTACGACAGCGCAACCATTAACGATTCGTCGCAAGCCGACCATTTCAACGCGAAATACGCAAAAAAACGAAACACGCGGAATGTTTCAAAATGAAAAACAAGGAACGATATTAAAAAGTTTGCGTCGTTCGCGAAATTTCGTGTGGTTCGCGTCACAATGATACCGTTATATTACGGCTGTCGTACTAACGGAGGTCACAGCGTGACGGCCCTGCCTAACTTCAAACTCAACACTTTAAACTCCCCCTTATGTACGCCAGAACCGAAATTGAATCGATGGCCGGGTATGTTCCCGGCGAGCAGCCCAAGCCGGGCGAAGCGGTCAAGCTCAACACGAACGAAAACCCATACCGTGCATCGGACAGGGTTTATGAGGCAATTCGCACTGTCTGCGAGGCCGGGTTGTCGCGTTATCCGAACGCACTGGGCGAACCATTTCGCGAAGCCGCTGCCGAAGTTTACGGCGTCGATCTCAATATGATACTCTGCGGCAACGGCAGTGACGACATTCTCACGATTTTAACCCGTACCTTCGTCGGCGAAGGCGAACTGTTGCGCTTGCCGCGACCGAGTTACATTCTTTACAAATCGTTGGCCGAAATTCAGGGTGCCCGTGCGGAGGAACTGCGTTTCGACCGGTATTGGCAATTGCCGCCGGAATTTGCACAGCCGAAAGAAGGGTTGAAGCTCGTGTTTTTGCCGAACCCCAACTCGCCGTCGGGTACGGTCATTGCGAAAAACAAAATTCTTGAACTGGCCGAGCAATTGCCCTGTCCGTTGGTCGTCGATGAAGCCTACGCCGATTTTGCCGAGTTCAACTGCATTGATCTGGTTGCGAAATGCGAAAAAATCATCATCACGCGAACGCTGAGTAAAGCCTATTCGCTGGCCGGGCTGCGTTTCGGTTATTTGTTCGCGCAATCACACTTGGTCGAGCAGATGGTCAAGGTGAAAGACTCGTACAATTGCGACACCCTTTCGATTGCCGCCGCAACTGCCGCAATTCTCGACCGCGATTGGCTCCGCGACAACCGCCGCAAACTGCTTGCCACGCGCAAGCGGCTAACCGACGGAATGCGACAACTCGGCTTTCATGTGCCTGACTCGCAGGCAAATTTCACATGGAACGTCCACCCAACCTTGCCGCACAAACCGATTTACGAATTTCTGAAACGCTGTGGCTATCTTGTCCGTTACATGGATTATGCCGAATGCGGCGACGGCCTCCGTATCAGCGTCGGCACCGATGAGCAGGTTGACGAGTGCCTTGCACTGATTGAAGAAGCCGGTTAGCGACGTTGTTGCATATTCGCATCAATAATCAATTCTGTCAATTACCCATCAACTAACCCAAGTTCGACAGTCTTGCCCATATCGTTCTTGTTTTTCCGAGGTCGGTGCCAAAAAATCTTCACTACATTTGGTTGAAAATTATTTTT
>Ga0082212_10001468_pt1 | contig 34751 bp, 29 predicted proteins | sample TergutNt197P3_FD_71548 | JGI IMG/M metagenome (GOLD analysis project Ga0082212, IMG submission 71548) | Neocapritermes taracua P3 segment gut microbial communities from Petit-Saut dam, French Guiana - Nt197 P3 | ecosystem: Host-associated > Arthropoda: Insects > Digestive system > Gut ... | reverse complement strand
CAAATTGCATTGTCTAGGCAGATTTTTAGGGTAAAGATGGGCTGCTTGCTTGGACAGTGTGCGATAATTCTCTTTGCCAAGGGTGACCCACAAAATTTCTTCGGGGTTTTGCAACTGGCTCGAAGGCATAAAATTCCAATGTGAGGTCGCTTTTCTTGTCGTAGTCGCAACTGCATTGCTCAAATATGTCCGCTATTTTTTGGTAGGCTCTGCGTTCGCTGGCTCGAATCTCGCGGATGCGTTCAAGCAACTCATCGAAGTAGTCCCGTCCAAACGGTCTGCCGTTCTTGAGCATTTCGTCATTGAGGACAAAGCCTTTCTGGATATACTCTTTCAAGGTCTTGGTGGCCCATTGGCGGAATCGGGTAGCTTTTTTGGAGTTTACTCGGTATCCAACGGCGATGATTGCATCAAGGTTGTAAAAATCAATTGGCCGCATGACCTTTCTGCCACCCTCGGTTTGAACTGTTTCCATTTTGGAAATAGTTGGCCCTCGCTCAAGCTCCTCTTCCTCGTATATGTTCTTGAGGTGCTTTGCTATTGCGGGAACCTGTACATCGAAAAGCTCCGCTATGGCTTTCTGGGTCATCCAAAATGTTTCGCCCTCGAAGCGGACGTTGACTGCTACTTTGCCATCGTTGGTTTGATACATGATTATCTTTGCTTCGGCTTCAGGCAATTTGAAATCTCCCTAAATCTAAGAATATCAAGGGTGTAAATCGGCATCAATGCGCTTGTTTGCACTCAAGCGACCATCTCACCTTCCGGTTCAACTTCACCTGTGGCAGTAACCCCCAATATGTAATTTGCCGCTTTAGCTCCTTTCGAGCTTGCCGTTACAAATAGTTTGGGGTCTGCTTTCAGTTTCCTTGACCAATTTTCGATGTAGGCGGCCTGTTGGTCTGCCAATGGCTCTGGGTCAAGACCTGCCTTGGCAAGCAGAAATGCCGAGCCAAGTTCCGCAATTAATTCTTCCAGGGCATATTCTTTGGAGCCGAAGCGATTGCCCAGTTTGCGGTTCAGTCTTGATTCATGGGCAGTTGAATGTATTGCCTCATGTGCAAGGGTGGCGTGGTAGCTCGTGGCATTGTCAAAGGCGTATCTGTGGGGCAGGTAGATGGTATCTGTTGATGGCCTGTAAAATGCCCTGCTGTGTCCATGTTCAAGCACAGGGTGGTCTTTGAAGTTCTCCCATATGACCTCTGCTTTGGCGATGGGGTCAAATGGCTTTGGGTTCTCCATTCGTTCTATCTGGGCCTGTATTTTTGGCTCCAGCTTTACGTTTTCGGTTTGTTCAAGGTTAAATAGCTTGTAATACCTGAGAAGGGGGATGGTCTTTTCCTGTTGATCGCCGCTGCTGTCAATATCCTTGGCTGGAAACATTTTCCAAAAAACTGCTATGGATGATTTCTGGCCCTTGATGACGTGGCCCCCGCGCTCTGATATTTGGCGGTAGGTCAGCCAGAATGGGGATTTGAAAGGCTCTAGGCCAAGCAATATTTGGTTTATGCCCTGGTATTCGTGCCCGGATATGTTCTGTGGCATTTGTGCTACCCAGGGACGCTTCCAGGGGATATGGCCCTCGGACATTTTTTTAAGAATTAAGTTGGTTACGAGTTCATAGACTGCATTGGACATAGTGATTACTCCTACAAGTTGACATAAAAAAACCGCGCCAGAGATTAACGCGGTAGTTGCAAACAGTGTTTAATTGATCATAATTTCAGCTCATCTTCACTAGGGTTTTGCTCTACATCTTTTGCTAATTGCGATTCTTGCTTTGCGTGGTAGGCAGACAATATCTCTGGGGTAATGACGTAGAACCGCTGTTTTCCAGACCAAGTGCTAATTTTTGCCGCAGTACCATATTTTGGGGATTTACCTTCGCTACGAACTATTAGCCCTGAATCATGCAAAGCCTTATTGATGCGCTTCGTGTCATATTTCACTTTGTCAAATGCCGCATTCAAGGTCAAAGTAGTCCGCAAGTGATAAGTTCGGGCGATATTGTCACCATCTTCAGAATATGAAATAGAGCCAATCCTGTTGTTTGGGGCATGATTGCGCGGGGCGATATGCTCTGGATCGTCCAATACGTCACACATTGATTCCGCACGACTTTCTACGAAATTTACGAATATTTCGGCAATAGTCGCAGTCTCGTCATCACCTGTATGGCCACGGTTGTCAAGCCAGCCCTTGATCACTTCAAGGACTGAATCGAAGGCCAAATCAGGAGGCCATGGGAATATGCCAAGTTCTGTGGCAATTCTGCCAGCAACGGCAGTCACAGTGAATAGTGCCTGGACTCTCCTGACCAGTCCAGCCGCATCGGAAGGTATGCCGTCTGCACCTTGGAGAAGACCATTGAACTCATCGGCGTATCGGTCAATCATGCTTTGAAAGGCGGCAGGGTCTTTCTCCAGCATTGTACATATACGCTCAATTAGGGCAGGGCCAGCGTGGCCATAGTAGAGCAGGCTGTCCCGTTTCAAATCTAAAGCAAACTTTAGGCTGTGTTCCGCCCCATGAAGCTCTCTGAACCAGCCACCATCAGGCTCCAGTATTTCGACAAATCTGCCCTTCAGCCCGGCATGGAGGTCGTTTTGATCAATTACCTGAGCTAATCCCCGCTCACCACTGGATTTGCCAATCAGTCTAAATAAAGCCACATCCTGAACTTTGCTACTGGAATCGAGCCTTCCCTTCCCTGTGCCATCACCCAAGCTGTAAATAACGCTGGCGAAGTCGCCAAAACCGCCTTTTCTCTTGAGGTCATCCACGAAATATGCGCCATCATTGAACTCCGGCGCACGTTCAAGTATGTAGTTGGCTGTGGAGTGCCATTTTATCATATGGGCTGGATTCGACCACATGGACATCGAGGCTCCGTTCTTAATGGTCTTGCCATGCGAGGACTCCCCGCCGTCATGGAAAAACCCGCCAGCGACCTGGGGAAAGAATCTGAGAAAAACCCCTGCAACGCCAGCGCAGAAGTCAAATGCCAGATGTGGATTGCCGACAGCTTTTGCGGCTACCTTGGTTTTCCAATCCTCAAATGTGCCTCTGACGCGCTCTGCTTCTTTTCCAGCGAGAGATGATTCGCCTATATACAGTATCGCATCGCCCTTGTCAGAGCCTATCACCCGGCCAGTGGGCAACACATATTTATTGCCATGCCACCCTGTCTCGGCTACAAACAGGGTATAGGGAAGGTCTGTATTCTGTATGTCAGTCAAAAGCTGTCTGAGCAATTTGACGTTATACACGGTCACGCCGCCACTAGACAGGGGTTCAACTACTTTTTTTGGTTCAGTGGCGATTATCGAATATGGGAGCCGTGCCTCACGATCCCTCTTCCGGCTGTTCTGCCATTTGACCAGCAAACTATAGTTGTCCGTTAGACCGTCACTGCCGTATGACCACGGGTCAATACGGGGTTTTGTGATTGGAATCTCAATCAGCTTGCCATCATCGTTTGTCACTGCCGAATAGGTACCATCGGTCTTGAAATGGTAGGCATGGCCATTTGTGATTAATTTCTTCGGGAGATTACTCATGGTCTTACTCATAGCAGATGCCCCCTGTTGCTACATTTTGATGCAGAGTTCCTGACGGCTCTCTCAATTTCTTTCAGAGGCCATGCCGGAGTTTGATGAAGGTTGCCAACTATTATTGAAACCGCTTCGGTTTCCGAGAGGTCAAAGCCATCCTGTAGTCGCAGGGCAGCCCTATATAGTGTCGGCCCACCTTTGCTACCCTGAACGCTTGCAGGGAGCTTTCGGCAATATGCCGCAGCCCTTTTCAGAATGACATCCCGGCCTAAGTTGATGGCCCTTGGCATGGGAGGCGACTCCGGCTCAAACAATGAGGGTAGCTCTCTAATGTCGAAGGCTTCACGTATCTCATCCCTGGTATATTTCTGGTCAGTGATGCTTTCTAGCTCGACCAGCGCAGGTGTTGTTTTGCGATGGTAGTAACCAGGGACTCTAAGAACTCTGTTGATCTGACACACTGTGGGGTCTGCGCCAAATGGCTCAAGGACGCGCTGAATTGCCTTTAGCTCTCTGTGGTATTCGTCAATTAGCCAAGGCTCGACAATGACCGGGGTCTTTAAGACAAGGTAGATGTGCCATCCATTCTTTGTTTTTACGACACAGCTTGGCTTTAATGGTAGCTCATCAATGTTGAAGGGTTTCGTTGCATATTTATCGTCAAGGTCGGCAAAATACACAACAATCTCTGTAACATTTGCAAAGCCGCGCCCCTTGCCATCGGTCGGGTTTGCGGATTTGCATATTGCGGCCCCTTGAGCGTTGAAGTGGCCCAGAACGCCTTTGTATTTGCTGAACGGCCCATGAAACAATCTTCTGAGTTCAGGGTCGTCTTTGTCCTTGTCGTTGTAGGTCTGTAGGGTAACTTGCGGGTCATCCTCACCATGCACAAGCCGAAGGAAGGGCAGGATGTGACGTTCCTGCCTCTCCCGATAACTAATATGGTGCTGAGAAGCCGATGCCGATTCAGACACGGGTTTATTGCTATTGACTATTACGGAGGTTTGCCCTACAGTGGTTGCTAATCTACTTTCAGGATTAGAGGGGGTTAGTAATGGCGCAATCATTGCTGACCCCCCAGTAGTTTGTCTATGGCAGTGCGGGGTATTATCCTTCTGCCTTTGATGCGCACGCTGTCGAGGGCTTTTTCTTTGAGCAGGACATAAATCATGCTCCTTGACAGGCCCGTGACCTCGCTCGCCTCCTTCGGGGAGTAGCCCAAACGGGCTGGTTTCGGAATAGAGTGCTTCATGGAATCTCCATCGTGCGGGGGATGTTAAATCCGCACATATTTCCAAGCTACCTACCCCGTCCTAACATTACATTCCACGCACCTCCGCAACTTTTGTGGCGGTCACTGGAGAACTATTTTCCTATTGGAAATCGCCGCACAAGTGCCTAAGCACAAGGCTGATTCTTTTTATTGCGCTTTGGTAAATCGCCTTTCGGCTTTTGGTTGGACGCATTTTGGCTCTATACAGCTTTGTGGCCTTGAAGCAAATGGATTCACCAATGGCCATATCCCCTGCAAACCAGATCAATGCGTCCCGTTCAACATCATTTCTAAGCGCGTCTCGAAGCGACTTGCCCCAGCCAGCAGATGGTTCGCTTCCAACCGCCCAGTGGTAAATACACCTCGCTATCTCATGCGTCCGCTCTTTGGGCTGGTTGTAGGATTGAACAACCCTGTCTAATTCGTCATACAGGAAATGCTGGGCAGTCCACATATTCTTTGCAGGCGTTTTGCCATCTTCCTTTGCTCTGTCGGCTTCAAGCGTAGCTTTTTGGCCAAACAATTCAGCTAACCTATAAAAGAGCAAAAAAGGCGATTGGCCACACTTTTTCATAACTGTTGGGTTTGGGCCACGAAATGAACGTATTACCGGATTATAAGGTAGGCCGGATTCTTCAATTACATCCCAATAGGATTTATCGGCGTAGTAGATGGGGTGAATGTTTTTGGAAAGATTATCAGCAATGTTTTTCAGACTGGCAGAAATGGAGCCGAATATCCGCGCCAACTCATTTGACTGCATGATCTTTGCGCCATCGCCTATGACACACCAGTCACGGAAATTGGTTGCATGTTGCACTTCGCCGACAAAATGATTGTCGCTACCATATACTTCGGTCTTGACTACCAGCCGATCCCTGAATTTTTCTGCAACATCCTTCAGTGCGAGTAACGAGTACGGGTCTAACAGAATCTCATCCAATAGCTCCTTTGATTTTACAGGGAGGTTATCTTTCAAAAACTTTTCTAGTGCCGCTTTTGGGGGTTCAGGGCGTTTGGCTGGCAAAATTCTATCAGGCTTCGGTGGAATGCGGTTCGATGCCTTTCGGGGTGGTGCGTCCATGGGTTCCTCTTGGTGTGTGAGCCAGCAGGAGAGAAAAGGGAGAACAGAGAGAGGATGCGCCAATGCCTTTACCAGAACACTTGGAACATCCACAAGAACACTATCTATACTATTACTATCTAAACTATTTTCTTTATATTTCACGGTTCTTTTGGTTTGCTAGAACACGGAACACATAGAACACATAAAAATCTGAAAAATTGATTTTGATAGCAGTCTCTCTTTTTTCTTTCTCTCTCACACTGGCTCACTCTTTTTAGCTTGCGCTAATCTTTAGCATTTGAACCTTGGTAGCGTCACTGTCAAGTATCCCCAGATGCGGCATGGCGGCTTTCACTGCGTCTGCCACGTAGCTTGGGGCAAGATGCCCGTAATGGCGTTCCACCATTGCCGTCCCAGTATGGCCCAGTTGCTCGGCAACTACAGCTAAGGGGCAACCTCTGTTTATTAACATCGAGGCGTAGGTGTGGCGCAATTCATGGAAGGTGACACGAGGCTCGATTCCGCCTGCTTTTACGGCAAGTTGCATGAAGCGGTCTTGGTCTCCCTTAACCCAGATGCCGTTTTTAGTAGCATCCACCCTACGCTTAATGCTGTTTGTAAAAATAAGGTCGGCGGGGTTCTTTGAAAGTGTGAGTTCTTCAAAAAGAGATTTGCCTTCAAGTGTCAATGCGACATGGCGGGGCTTGCCGTTCTTTGGGTCTCGTATGAACACTGTGGACGGACTGGCAGTGAAGTCCTGACATCTTAGCTTTGTCAATTCGCTGTAGCGGCATCCCGTCAACAGTGCAGCCTTGACCAGCTTCCTGAAGTCAGGGTGACAGGCATTGACCAATCTTACAGCTTCATTTTTATCAAGAAATCTTGTCCTGGCGCGGGTTACGCCACGATAACGCTTGACTTGCTGCCATACGGGGAAGCATTTTATTCGCTGATGATCGTAGCAAAGGGTCAGGGCGGCTTTCACATAAGTAAGATAATTGTTCGCCGAAACCAACCGCGCCCGCTTTTGTTCGTCTGTGGTAGGTGATGGCGCAAATGCCTGTTGCTGCCCAAACTTGGTTTTGACACGGCGGGGGGTTGTTGCCTGTGCGTCCAGCCAGTCCTCAAGTTTCTTTCTGGTCAGCCTCTTGATTTCTACTTCCCCCAATGTCGGGATCACTATCGCTTCAAGCAGTTTCTTTATGTTATACAGGCTTTTCGCGCCTTTAGCCCCAGGTCGGGTCTTTTGTGCAAGGTAATACTGGACGGCATCTTTCACGGTGACAATGGTTTCAACGATGCTTTCGCCATCTGCTTTCAGCATTTCGATCTGTTGGAACAAGTCAACGGCCTTCTTCAATGCCTCGGCATAGGTTAAGATTGTGCTGCCGTTGGATGGCCTTTCGTCATCGGCGATGCCAAGCGGGGTCAACTTCCTGTCCTTACTGTTTTCAGGGTTTACCCAGTATGCCCCCCAAACTCCACCACCTCGCTTTGGCCTGTAGGTGAGATACCTGCCTGGAATCTCGGTAATTGGTTCCTGAACCCGTTTGCCCGCGTCAACTCTAGTCCGGGCCGTCTTTGAGTCAAGTTTTGCGCTCTTCAGCGTTCTAGGCATAATGCCTCCTTAAAACTTCCATGAAACCTAGAAAAACAAGATAAGTATTTACACCGACCCCCGCAATTTATGTGGGGGTAACTGGAAAATCTATGTAGCCATCCCGAAATATCAGGGGTGGGTTTTGGTCATGGGTATTCTGTATAATTCCGGTATAACTTCCAGTGTGGAAACCCTTGGACACCCTTGGATACAAAAATCGCCTTTCCCAATAAAATCGGGAGTTTCAAACGTCCAGAGTTATCCAGAAATGCTATCATTTGGCTTTGATGGAGAGGTATCTACATCAACTGAGGAGTTGAGCTAATACCGCGACCTTTTGCCCTTTTGTTGTCGAACTGTTACACCAAGCCTGCTTCCCATTCCTTCAATATTGATTCGGCGAAACTAGCAGGGCTATCAGAGTTAGCCGGAATCGAAACAGAACCATCGGGTGAAAAATTATAGTTTTTGTGGTGTTGTACCCAAGCCATCAGTTTTGCGGGGTCGATAGGTGTTTGCGGGCTTAGTTTGAACTTAAATTTCCCTTGGCTATATCCTACTTCGCTTACAGCGAGTCGCTGGGCTTGGATTTTTACTTTCATTATTTGGAAAAACTGCTCCGTATCGTCATCATTATTAGGCACAGGTCCAAACCTATCCTCTAATTCCAGCCGATAGAGTTCCAATTCCCGCTCAGTCCTGATGCGGGAGAGGCGTTTGTAGGCGACAACTCTCTCGGATGATTGATCTAGCCATCGCTTTGAAATTTTTACTGTTCCAAGGTTAAGTTTGACTTCAAAGGTTCCACTTGGTTCACCTTTTATCTCCTGTAGGGTTTCTTCTAATAGCTTTACGTAAAGCTCAAATCCAATTTCGTGGATGTGGCCTGATTGTTCCCCTCCCAATAAATTGCCTGCTCCGCGCAATTCTAGGTCTAGTGCGGCAATGCGGAACCCTGAGCCTAATTCTGAAAAGTCTTCGAGGGCTTGTAATCGCTTTCGGGCATCTTCAGTAATATCGCCCTTGCCAGGAATCAGCAGGTAGGCATAGGCAGGAACATCGCTTCTCCCTACACGTCCCCGCAGTTGGTATAGCTGGGAGAGGCCAAAGCTGTCTGCACGGTGGACAATTAGCGTGTTTGCATTGGGAACATCCAGGCCGTTTTCAACGATAGTGGTGGCCACCAATACATCGAGCCTCCCTTCCATAAAACTGAGCATTACCTGCTCTAATGCCTCATCAGATAGTTGAGCATGACCAACGCCAACCCTTGCAGAAGGCACTAAGTCTAGGAGCCGCTCGGCAATGCTTATAATTGATTCAACGCGATTGTGAATAACATATACCTGTCCATTGCGGCGCATTTCAAACTGAATTGCAGAAGCGACAAGTTCGTCAGACCATGGAGCCACTACCGTTTCAATAGCAAGACGGTTTTTGGGCGGTGTTTCGATTAGACTGATTTCACGAAGGCCAGTTAGGGACATGTGCAGGGTACGAGGTATGGGAGTTGCACTCATTGCAAGCACATCTACATTTGTCCTCAGTTTTTTTAGTTTTTCTTTGTGACCTACTCCAAATCTCTGCTCTTCGTCTATGACCACAAGGCCAAGATCGGCAAATTGTATTCGCGCTCCCAAAAGTTGATGTGTGCCAATTACGATCTCAACTTTTCCATCTGCTATGTCCTGTTGGATTTTCTTTGTAACTGAAGACTCCACAAAGCGATTGAGCATTTCTATCCTCAGCGGAAAACCTGCAAAGCGTTCCTGGAATGTCCTATAGTGCTGAAAGCATAGAACTGTTGTTGGACATAGAATTGCCACCTGTTTGCCATCTAGGGCAACCTTTGCGGCGGCTCGCATGGCCACTTCTGTTTTTCCAAATCCTACGTCACCGCATACTAGGCGATCCATAGGTTTTTGCGACTCAAGGTCTGCCTTTATGGCTTCTGAAGCTTCTAATTGATCTGGGGTTGGCTCGTATGGAAAGCCTGCTTCAAATTCTGCCATCTCAGGGCCATCCATACTAAAGGCATATCCCTTTTCCATTTTGCGCTTGGCATACAACTTTAGGAGTTCTTCTGCCATGTCCCTGATGGCTTTCTTTGCCCGTCGCTTTACCTTCGCCCATGATATACCCCCCAGTTTATCAAGAGGAGGCTTTGTGTTGTCAGGGCTGACATATCTCTGCACCAAGTCTGCCCGCTCAAGTGCTACATTTAGTCTGCCACCATCTGCATATCTAAGTTGTATTACGTCCTGTTCTTCTCCGCCCACTTCAAGAGTTCCAAACCCAAGAAACTCTCCGATTCCGTGATCTAAATGCACCACACAATCTCCGGACTTTAGGTCTCTTAGATCCGAAAGGAAAGCACTTACCCGACTCTTTTGTGGCTTGGTAGGTGGAATCGCCCTCCTCCCAAACACCTCCCGTTCCGTGAGCACAATCAATTTGGGCTCTTTGAGATACGCACCACTTGTTAGGTTTAGTTGCAGGGGGCGGCAACCAATTTCTGTGCCGTTGGAAAGCGGCAATTCATAATCCCTGATAATTTCCTTAAATCGATCGCGCATCCCTGCCGTACTACCAGCTAAAAAGACTCTATGCCCTGTTAGTACCATGTGTTGAAGGTATTCTCCCAATTCTCCTAACCGCCCCTGAAAGTCGCGTACTGGTTGAGCTTGGAGAGATGTCGACGACTCTGACTGCCATTCAGTAAGGTGCAGGGTGGCTTTGCTTCTATCGCTTTCCTCAAATCTGTCTTCAAAATTGGCGCATACAACGCCTCCCCTTCTAAGCCTTGCTATGCCTTCATTGATTCGCAACCGCTCCTTATCAACTATTGCTACCTCCCAACTCGGCTCCAGGCGAACTCTAAAGCATGGCGGAACCCAGTGTAGCAATTGGCCTTTGGGGTGGCTTAGTAATGGATAAAAAAGCTCTTCCCCCGGAAAACTGCCCTGAGATGCTAACCTAGCCCGGCGGAAGGCAGTATCATCATCGGGTTCAATTGTCAGGTGACTACGTGATTCTATTGCAGTCAACAAGGCCTCAGTGGTGCGTTGTGCTTCAAATCTAGGATAAAGAGAAACAGACTCAATAGCATCGCCTGTGCGCCTCTGGGTATCTGGGTCAAAATGAGATATGCGTTCTAACTCATCACCATAGCACTCTAGGCGAAGAGGATTATCGTATTGGTCAGGCCATAGGTCGATTACTAAACCCCTTGCACTAAATTCTCCGGGCTGGCCTGACAGCTCTACACGTTTATAGCCAAGTTCTACAAGGGTTTCCAGTAGCAGTTCTCTTGGCAGTTCGGCTCCCCTAGCAAGGATTAGTCTGCTCTTTTCAAACCAAGAGGGATGAGGTAATTTTTCCAGCCCAGCCAGTGGTCCAGTAACGAGAACCTGAACTCTGTGTTCAAGTAGCCCAATCAATGCAGATAGTCGATCCTTCAGCACTATTCCAGCAGGGCTTGATTCTCCACCGGCGTATGGAGCCATCCCCGGAAAATTAGCCACCACCGCACCCGGCAAAAGTGCCCTTAGGTCGGATGTGAGAGCTTGGGCATCTGATTCGGTGGGAGTATCAACCCATAGAGTTTGCTGTCTGCCACCTACAGACGACCATTGCCCTAAAATTAATGCCAGACCAGCAGGTAGCATCCAGCGAACAGACCCCTGCAACCCTTGTCCATCAAGGGTGCGTAACATGTCCCGCAGTGCTACTATATCAACCGAATCCATGCTGACCATACGCGCAGGGAATGTAGCTCAAAATGGCACTATTCATGTCTGTCGACCGTAAATCGCTGTAGGGCGACTGGCTCATTAAAGCCAATACCGCCCTTTCTGCGGCAAATATTAATTTGTTCTTCAACGGTATCTATTCCATCTAATGCAGGCAACAACAAACCCTTACGGCCATTCGATGTCGAAACAATCACGCCATATTTTGAAGGGTCTAATTCATCCTGTGAGTCAATTTGTTCTGGTTGGGATAATACATCAACCTTAACAACGAGGGAAATAAGTTCAGCCTCCGCGACTGGATTGAACCTGTGGTCGCGGGAACATGCCCATACCGCATTTTGCACTATTTCGTCAGCTAGTGATTGCCGGGACGGAAAAATAGTACCAATACAACCGCGGAGATCGCCTGATTTAGTATGTATAGAAACAAACACACCTGCTGAGTTGCCATGCACAGAATTTCTCAGAGAATCAGGGATATTTTCTTGACCTGTCTTAACAAAAGATTCGATGGCGCATTGGGCGAGTTGAACAAGTGTATCCATTGGGTTAGCTCTCTGTAAACAGGTATCATAGCAGTATAACTTTTCGCAGTTCTATTTCCAGTTGGTATTAGCGATATTTTGTGTCCACCCAGCAATCTCGAATGAGCATATTCAATACAGCTTTAGACCCTTCCCATCTCATCAGCTCTAGGGCTTCGCTTGGCGCACACCAACGATATTCGCTGTGCTCTGCTTTATTCAACACTACCTGTGAATCACTAGGAACTTCAATATGGAAACAGATTTCAGTATTAAATTGTGGTTCGTTTCCGTGAACATTGACCAAGGCAGGATCAACCCAAAATGAGTGCTGAAAATTTAGGGGGGTTAGTTTTCCACTAAGACCTGTTTCTTCCATAGTTTCTCTATAAGCCGCCATTTCTGCTGTCTCCCCAGCTTCCACCATTCCGGTAACGCTTGACCACCACTGACCCTCTGATGGGCAACGTAGCATCACCAGCACTTCAGGTCCATCGGAGTTGTGCCTCCAGACGGTGACTGAAACACTTTGAGATGGCTCGCAAAAATGGATAGGCTCAATTGCCAGAATCTCAGAAATGTGACCAGTTAGGCTCTGACAAGCCTCTTCCCAGGTTGGGCAGTCCTCTCCCAAAATAGACCTCAGACTACAAACCCCCTTGTCTGTAATGCCACATGGAGTAATCCATTGAAATGACTCCATCGCAGGCTCTAAGTTAAATGCTATTCCATGTGTTGAAACCCACTTTTTTAGATGGATGCCCACTGCCCCCAGCTTTTCTATACCCCGACTTGTATTAACCCAAATACCGGGATAACCATCAAGTCTGTCAGCAATTACGCCAAAATCCAAAGCTGTTTCAATCATAGCTTGCTCAAGCCCATTGACAAGTCTGGCAACGTTCTGCCGTCCCCCTCGGAGATTGCAAATCGGATATACAACGATTTGTCCGGGGCCATGATAAGTTACTTGACCTCCACGATTAATTCGATGAATTTCTATACCATTCTTGGATAAATGCGCTTTTGATACATGGATGTCTGTTTCGTTTGCTCCGCGGCCTAGAGTAAAAACAGGGTTGTGCTCCAGAATAAGAATCTGGTCAGGCCGGTTGCCGTCCTGCACATATTCAGCTAAGGCATTTTGCATACGAAGTCCAGCAGAGTAAAATACCCTGCCAAAACGTCTATACTGACCCCGCCTCACTCTAATACTATTGTTTCTCATAGCCTCACTTGATAATTCCTCGCAAGAATAGAAAATGACTTAGTAATAATTCTATATGGAAATGAAACAAAATTTAGTATATTCCAGTAGTGGACATGACAAAAAAACTCTTACTTGCGGCCTTTGAGCCTGAACTTGCCCAGGCGAGACAACTCCCCCTACACAATTGGCAAGTTGCCCTCACAGGAATTGGTGGGATTACTGCATCAATTTCAACTGCAAGATTGGTCTCGGAGATGAGGCCAAAAAAAGTTTTATTCGTGGGGTCATGTGGAGCTTACACAGATAGCATCCAAATTGGTGACTGCATAGCAACTTCGGAAGTATTAATAAACTCCATTTCTGAAATCCATCATAGAGCTTATCGTCCTCAGCGTGAAATAATCCGCTGGCAAGCCACTTGGGAGCTACCATTGCCCAAACATGTTGTTTTGGCTACACCAGCAATTACATCGAGCATTGAAGATGCAACACTGTTATCACAACTGGCCACTGTGGAACACCTAGAATTAGCAGGAGTATTTGCCGCCTGTCAACAAGCAGACGTGCCGGTAGCCGCGGCCCTTGTTGTAGCCAATCGAGTTGGACCTAATGCCCATTTAGAATGGAAAGCCAATCATGCAACTGCAAGTCAGCGATTGATTTGTGTCCTAAATGACCTTGGGGTATTTGGGTAGAGCTAATTTCGCTCATTTTGTAATTAACGCAAAATCCCTAAAACTTTGCGTTTTCATAACCCCGCTCGCAGTGCGATAAACGCAAATGCGGCAATGACAACAGCGATTAGCAGACCGTAAAAAATCACAACCAGTAGCACATGTAAAATGGTGGCGACTACCCCTTTCCAGATGGGGCAACCATGGTAGATCGAAAGACCAATTCCCCTAAGTATCCAATAATAAATATTTACAATTCCAAGTAGGGGCAGGGCGAATAGTCCTACAAATGGCAATGTGGCTATTAGTCCCAGTAGTGTCCCATATGTGGCCGCCCCCATCACGTCTGCTATTGCAGTGCAGGAAGTTTTGAAAGAATCTTCCGACTTTGTGCCTCCCAGCATCCAAAGTGCGGTGTGATCCCATACCGAATTGTGCATCCAGATACCAACGACTACCAATAGGGCAAAAAGTCCAATCCAAGGCCAAGCTGTTTCTAGTTGGGGCAGGAGGGGAATGTTTTTCAGCTCTAAAAAAATATCATTTGCCGAAGAAGCCGCATAGTGCCTCACAAAATCCTGTAGCTCCAAGGGAGGGTCATGGGCTAATTCCAATGCGCGAACTAGCCAAATATAATAAATAATAGTTGTAACCCAGAGAACGGGAACTCTAAACAGTAACATCAGGCCAACTGAATACACCGGCCTTGGTTTCTTTGTGGCCTGTTCGGTAAATGTCCTTACCGGAGCCAAGGTCATCTTTAGATATGTTGTCAGTTGGGTAATAATCAACATGGTGCTTTTATTTTATCCATCTCTGTATAAATTTGGGGAATCCTATTTTGAAAATAGCTCAATTGAATACAACTTGGTATAATTTGGAAAAACTAGATATGTTTCTGGTTTTGTTGTATCGTTTTTCTCCATTGAATTGTGTTCAGATAAGAGCCTATGAGTGATTCGGATTCCCAGTCTACCATGACCCCCTTGGACTCGCTGAGGCAGATTCTATCTGATTTTGTGCCCAGTGATGAGGATTTTGCGCGCAGATTGTCGCAAAAAATGGGCGAAATTGGAAAGAGTAGTCTAGTTGCGCTGGGGGATTATTTGAAAAAGCCAGGAACTTCTGCCCTTCGCAAAGCAGTGTTGCCCGTTATTGCAAAGCATGACTGGCCAGAGTGGTCACATCTGCTTTTTGAAATACTCTCTAAAGAGCCAGAATTAGCAGTATTTGACGATGGATGTCGTGCGCTAGGTTCCCTAGGAACCAAGTCCACATGGAAGGCCCTGCAAAGGCTAAAGACAGTTCGCGCAAATAGAGATCATCAAATAATTTTGGATCGAGAATTAAACGAGCTGAGTGCCCGCCAGCCGTTATCTTATTACCTAGGCCGAATTTTGGAAGGTGAAAATAACCCAAGTCTTGCGGCAATGGGTGCGCGAATGGTCGCAGTCATGGCTTCTCCCACAGACATTGGTGAGATAATGCAGACCTTTCAGGAAGGCGACAAACTTGCAAAACAGCAGTTGTTGCGAATCCTCCCTTGCATCACCTGTGCAGAAACAACATCGTTTCTTGCATATTCACTTAAAAACAGCGCAACCGAAATAGTAGAAAGCAAAAAATTGCTGGACATAATGACCCGCCTAAATCAAATGCCCAGACCATCCGCGAGACAAGAATGCCAAAACTTGGTAGGAGAACTCTTCCGCGACCAGGCAAAGGGGCTTGTTGGGGAATTAAATATCGCGCTGGGGCAAGACGATGGCGACACTTCCCATCTTTTTGATGCCATGGAAGAATTTGCAACCACCACGGCAAGCACCTTTATGCTTGAGGCATTGCGTCTACTGGTAGAAGGTAAATTAGCGAGGTTTTCAGTAGTCATCACCGAGCGGACAGAAGAAATAGAAAAACGTATCGAAGAACTGGAAGTAATTTTAGAACATTCTGCCGCCGCCCTCGCACGATTAGTCAAAGAAGGAGGGGTTGAAAGTTCCGAAGCAATTCCATACTTTACCGAAGTATTCAAAATGCACTTGGGTGGTAACTTGTTTTTGGACTCCTATGCTTCGATCGTCTCCCACCACGACACAGACGTTTTGGATGGCTTTTTAGCTGAGCCAGACTTCAAACGTAGGTTTGTGTTATTCGATACCATTGGCGCAAAAGAGGATGAACACTTTGTGGACTTTTTTCTAAAAGCAGTCCGCGATTCAATTATTGACGTAGGCCAGCATGCAGTTCAGCATATGGGCAAATTGCGTAGGGGCCAAGAGACATTTCTTGAGTATTTTAAGTCAGGTGATGCAGAAAAAATGCGCCTTGCTCTTTGGGGCTTCAAAGAAATCCAGCTACAAGAAGCGTCTGAAATTCTGATTGATTTTATTAGGAAGGATTTAGAGGGCGAATCGCCTGAAGTAAAGGGAGATTTGCTTGTCGAAGCGGCAAATGCCTTATCCAGTCTCCGCGTAGCCAAAGCGGCACCCATACTGTTGCAAATGTTACACGATGGACAGCCATTGAAGTTGCAGATAGCACTCTCAGAGGCACTTACAACGCTACAGTTGCCAGAGGTGGCCATAGGGTTGCTCACTAAGGCTAAAATCCTGAAACACACCGAAGTACTATTTATAGTGCTTGAAGGCACCTTGCCCCCATTTAATAGTTTTGGAAACCCATTTCCAACAGAAAACTTCGATGACCTAATGTCCCTGCTAGAACGGTGCTATGGCGACAGAGAAGGCGAGGGTCAAAAATTCCGCGCACTATGTGCTATGGAACACCTTTTTGTTTTGGACATGCCCATTTATGAGAAACTCCAAGAGCGTATTTCAGACTACCTATCCCACATGCGAGCTGGTGAAAACTGGGATAAAGGTGAAAACGACACCCTAACAGCTATCCTTAAAGAATTAGCCAAGCGATGCGAGAGCCTCAAGGTACTAAATCAAAAAGAAACCGAACTTACAAACCTGATGCAGAGGACGGCGACAAAGGGGCCTCATCGCGCCGAAGCTATACAAAGTTTACGGTCAATGTTGGAAGACCCAGACCTGATATTAAAAGCCGAGATGGCAAGGTCTATATCTGCTTATGTGCAGGCACAGTTAAAACTTTCTGGCAAGGACTGGAAGGAACAGGCACAACTATGCGAAATTGCTGGGCTGTGTCGACAAAAAGAACTCATCGACCCAATAAAAATGATCTATAACCGCGCTACTGGCCTTGGCCTAAAGAGTGCCGCCCGCAATGCCTTGAATAGACTTGGACTTTCAGAGGCTGATATTAATCGCCGCGGTAGCATATCTTCAATACTTGTTGTCGAGCCTAGCGCGTTTTTTAGAAAGAGGTTGGTTGAAGCCCTGAATAGCAAAAAAACCTGGGAGGTCCGCGAGGCTGGTAGCAAGATAGAGGCTGAGAATTTACTCAAAGTGTCAGAAACAGACCTATTGATTTCTGAGTGCATTGAAGTTGAAGGTGGACTACTCAATTGGTTTGATTCCATGTGGGAAAATAACAGGCTCAAATATGTATATCTCTGTACATCAAACCGTGATGTCTCCGGGCTGGGAGAGCCAGCTTGGTTGATTGGAGTACTCCACAAGCCCTTCCCAATGGAAAAGTTGCTAGAAGACATCAAGGACTAGAGGCCATGACTGACCATCCCTTTGACCTCACGGCGGAACTTCTTAGTGCTGGGGCCGTGCGCCTTTCTCCGGAGAAGCCTTTTACATGGGCATCTGGTCTAAAGTCGCCCATATATTGTGACAACAGGCAACTGCTGGGTTTCCCTCATGTACGCACCGCAGTGACAGACGCGCTAATAGCAGCAATACGATCAAGTGAAAAACAACCAACTTTGGTAGCCGGCACAAGTACCGCGGGTATTCCCTGGGCAACTCTAGTTGCAGAGCAGTTAAAACTTCCTCTTGTCTATGTGCGCCCTGAGCCAAAAAAACATGGAATGGGCAGACAAGTTGAAGGCCCAATAGCCGAAAAACACAGCGTTGTTTTGATCGAAGACCTGATTAGCACAGGAGGTTCGAGCATCAAGTGCGTAGATGCCTTGCGGAGCGAAGGGGCAGAAGTAATTGAAATCCTAGCCCTTTTTTCTTATGGTCTAGCCAAGGCAGAGGCGGCCTTTGAAAAGTCTGCGGTGGCATGGAGGGTGCTTGCAACCTTTTCAGACCTCCTTGATAAGGCGGTGGAAACTGGTGCTATTGACCTATCGGGTCAGCAATCGCTTGTATCTTGGCGCAAAGACCCGCAGGCTTGGAGCGATTTGCGCTCCTAAAACTCAAGCCTGGAGTTCTGAATTCAAATAAGTAGTAGGTAAACGATGAAAATTTATACCCGTACCGGAGACAGTGGCGATACAGCACTGATCGGTGGACAGAGAGTTCCAAAAAGCCATCCGCGGTTGGATGCCTATGGCACTTTGGACGAATTAAATTCGATTCTGGGAATATTGCGCCTACATACATCCTCCCAAACAATGGGTGATGATATCTTGCGACTCATTCAAAAAGACTTGTTTGTGGTGGGAGCAATATTGGCCAATCCTGCAAGTAATTTATCCGAAGCAGTCAGCCTTCTCTTTGCACCAGAAAAGATGGAGGAAGATATAGACCGCCTCACCGCTTTAGCACCTGCACTCAAGACCTTTATTCTTCCTGCAGGGTGTTTAGCCACAGCAAATGCCCACCACGCTAGGACGGTATGCAGAAGGGCAGAGCGGCTTGCCGCCAGCCTTTTCGCAAGTTCAGAAGCTCCCCAGTGGGTAGTGGCATATCTGAACCGCCTCAGCGACTGGCTATTTGCTCTAGCGAGGGCAGAGAATGCTGTCGCAGGGATAACTGAGGAAACGCTGTGACTGGCATAACTAATACCCACTGCTACCATGATTTTCATCTGAAAGCTGAAAACTTTGAACTAGCATGAGATATTTGATTTCTAGGACAGATGGAATCGGCGACCTAGTCGTTACGTTGCCCGTCCAGAAAGCTATTTTAGGTAACGACCCATTAGCCCATGTCTATTGGCTGGTAAAACCAGAAGTAGCACCAATCCTCAATAATTTACCTGCAATTTCTGGCATATTACTCCGAGGTAAAGGCACTGATTTAGAACTGCAAATCAGAGATATTAGCCCTGACGTGGTACTCAATATCGGGCATCGCGATAGGGCGGTTATTCCTGCCGCTAAAAAAGCAGGAGTGCCAGTGCGGGTGGCGCGCCCTAGGGGCTTGGGGCAACTCATGTATGCCACCCACAGGATATGGACAAAGCGTAGCGGGTCTGGCCGCCATGAATGTGAACACTCTCTGGATTTTCTGAAACCTCTCGGATGGTCTGACATCCATCCATCAATCCCAAGCCTTGTACTTACAAGTGAAGAAATACAACATGGGCAGAACGAACTACAGGCAATACCCACTCCAAGGCTCGGAGTCATATTAAAGGGTAGTGGTAGTGGGGCTTTTCCAAGTAAATCATGGTGGGATAAATTGATGATTGCGTCTACTAAGTCCGGCTGGAATCCTGTAATTCTTTCCCCTCCTGAAGATTGTCTTCTATCCCCAACAGACTTGAGGGGCTTGATGGGGCGTATCGTCGCGTGTTCTGCCATTATTGGGCCAAGCACGGGACCAACGCACCTTTCGGCGGCTCTGGGCAAGCCCACATTATGCCTGATGGGGCGCAGATTATGTCATGGGCCAGATCGGTGGGCACCCCTTGGAAACAAGGTTGAAGTTCTTCAATACCCAGGAGAAGAAGATGACCTTGGCGATGGAATGGATCGTCTGGCAGTTGATACAGTATTAAATGCTCTGGAGAAATTTCGTTGATCTCTGTCCCCGGCCCAACCTTGGTTCGCTTTCCCCGTTTCGTGGGGGATGCAGTAATGCACCTGCCAATCCTGAGATTGCTTCGACAACAGATGTATATTTGGCCAATTGGGGTATGGGGGCCTGCCGCAACGCTTAACCTCGTAGCGGACAGAGAAATTGGCCTCGTTGACTTCGTAATACCTGAAACCGAAAAAATCGGAGCCATTGGCCTTTCAAAAATAATCAAAAATCACAATCCGGACACGACAATATGCTTTACAAAATCGTTGCGACCTGTAATAGCGGCCCGTCTTGCAAATGTCCCGGAAAGAATTGGCATCAGCGACAGCGGTGCATTTATGTTGAATACACACCACGCCCCATTCCGGAAAACAAATGGCCACTTCATTTTGAGATATTATAACGCTCTAAAAAAAAGATGGCCTAATATACCTGCCATGCCCTATGCCGATTATCAGCCCACAGCCCAAGTAGAAAAGCCCAGAACAGAATATATTTGTCTCATGCCTGGTTCCGTATGGCCATCCAAGGCTTGGCCTCCTGAGCACTATAGGGAATTGGCAGATAAAGCAAGGCAGTCTGGGTTACAGATTGTAATACTTGGAACCTCATCGGAAGCTCAACTGGGAGACTATATCCTAAATGGCCGTGGCCTAAATCTGTGCGGGCAAACCGACCTGAGTCAAGCGGCGGCATGGCTACATGGCGCATATGGCGCAATCGGAAACGATTCTGGCCTAAGCCACCTTGCCGCGGCTTGTGGGACTCAAACGATTGCGATCTTTGGACCTACAGACCCCCAAGAGTCTGCCCCCTGGGGACAACGAGTCACAGTAATCAAACTTCAGTTAAAGTGTTCCCCATGCTTTAAGAGGAAATGCCCCTTACCATGTAGAAATTGTATGATGGAAATAACACCAAGGCAGGTTTGGGATAGCCTACAGTGAGGCACAGGCGCACTTGCCACGACTATTTGTATCAACAATTCAGTGCTCTGCCATATACTGCGCGGGCGGCTTCGGGGAATGCCTCGTTTAGGGATGGATGCGGATACATCGTATGTATTAAATTGTCTACAGTCAACTGTCCAGCAAGGATTGCCACGCTGGATGCTACTAATTCTGTTGCTTTGGGGCCGAGGATATGGATACCCAATATCTGCTTTGTACTGGCATCTGCAACTACTTTAATGAAGCCATGAGGCTCGCCCATGATGTTGGCCTTTGCCAGAGGCATGAATGGAAAAGAACCAACTGAAACATCTATACCCTTTTCCCTCGCTTTGCTTTCTGTCAACCCTATGCTACCGACTTCGGGGTCGCAGTATGTGCAACTCGGTATGCGATCATAATCAATGGCGTGTGGTTCTATGTCTATCCCTAACTCTCTTGCCGCATGTTCGACTGCCACAATCCCCTCATCTGATGCCACATGAGCTAACATTGGCGTTCTAACAATGTCACCAATGGCATAAAGCCCCGGCTCTGCGGTCTGCATAAAGTTATTTACGTTTACAGTGGCTCTGTCAATTACTGCCACAGTATTTTCTAAGCCAATGCCAGCAGTAACCGGTTGGCGACCAACTGCCACTAAGAGATATTCGCCTTCAACAACCCCTGCTTTTTCGCCTTCAAGTGTGCAGGTAACTTTGTCTGCATGGCGTTCAACATTTATAATTTTTGTGCTCACCCTGACATCAATCTTGTAGGGCTTGACAAAAATCTTTGCCAACTCTGCCCCGATAGCTTCATCTTCTAGTGGCAGGAGGCGATCCATGTACTCCACAAGTGTCACCTTAGAACCCAAACGACTAAACACACTGGCAAATTCTACCCCAATAGCCCCTGCACCCAAAATGATCAAACTCTTTGGTAGTTCAGACATATTAAGTATGTGGTCGCTACTTAGCACCCTTACGCCATCTACCTCTAGGCCGGGTAGGTCTTTTGGAATGGAGCCGGTTGCCAAAATTATTTTTTTTGCCTCATGAATTTCATCTTCAACTTTTACCCTTCCGCCACCGAGCAACTGGCCAAATCCCTTGATCATTGCCACCTTATTTTTTTTCATAAGGTATTCTATGCCTTTGGAATTTTTAAGCAGGATGCGGTTTTTGCGCTTAATTATTGTTGGTAGATCGGGTTGCAGAGCATTTGGATCAATGCCTCTGATGCCAAAATCTGTGGCTTGTTGCATCTGTTCAAAGCGGTGGGCTGTTTCCAGCCATGCCTTTGCTGGCACGCATCCACGGTGCAGACATGTGCCGCCCATCGCCGAATCTTTTTCTACGATAGCTGTATTTAGGCCAAGTTGAGCAGAACGGATGGCGGCAATATATCCCCCAGGCCCAGAGCCGATGACAATCAAATCATAGTTGGCCATGCCTAACCTCCATATAGCATGTTCAAAATTTATGCTCTCGCTTCAGTCAACCATCTTTCAGTATCAATGGCGGCCATGCAACCACTACCTGCGGCTGTGATCGCCTGACGATAGACATGATCCTGTACGTCCCCACAGGCAAAAACCCCAGGGATACTAGTCTTACTCGACCCCTTTTCAGTTAACAGATAGCCATTTTCATCCAGTGGCAGTTGATCTTTGAAAAGGGCTGTATTCGGCTGGTGGCCTATGGCTACAAAGAGTCCATCGATCTTTAATTCGGACAACGAGCCATCTTTGGTATTTTTTAGTAGCAGAGACTTAATGCGTTCTACCTTGTCTCCACTCGGAAATTCTTTTGTTTCAGTTAATATTTCTGAGATTATGCTATTCCATGCAAATTCGATCTTGGGGTTAGACATTGCCCTTTCCTGCATTGCAATAGAACCTCTAAGGGCATCCCGTCTATGAATAAGAGTCACCTTGGTTGCGTGGTTAGTCAAATAAATTGCCTCTTCCAATGCCGTATCTCCCCCGCCCACTACGGCTACTTCCTTACCCCTATAGAAAAATCCGTCACAAGTAGCGCAGGCAGAAACACCTCCACCCCCACGTGATAGTTCTTCGTCCTTACCAATGCCAAGCCACTTGGCTGAAGCTCCGGTGGCAATAATCAGCGCAGAACAAGTGTAGTCGCCACCATCTGTATTTATTTTGAAGGGGCGGGAAGACAGATCAACCATCGAAACCGTTTCCGGCCTTACCTCTGCTCCTAGCCTAAGTGCTTGCGCTCTCATTTCCTCCATTAAAGCTGGGCCAGCAACCCCATCCCGGAAGCCGGGAAAATTCTCGATTTCGGTAGTAATCGTTAGTTGCCCTCCAGGTTGATGGCCCTCAAAAACCAAGGGAGACAAGTTTGCTCTAGCTGTATAAATAGCCGCAGTGTAGCCCGCAGGGCCAGTTCCAATGACGATGACTTTTCGATGCAAACTAGCCATAGACCCTCCAAGGAGCTTGCCCTAATTATAATCTAGTATCTTGCAGTTCTTCGACTATCGTCTTGGATTGTGCGTGTTAAAAAAAACGGCTCTTTTTCAGAGCCGTTTGGTCGGGCAGAAAAAACAATCTATGCCTTAGTGACGTTGGAGGCTTGGGGGCCTTTTTGTCCTTCTGTTACGTCAAAGTTGACTCTCTGGTTTTCCTGCAGGGCGCGATACCCCTGCTCCTGAATCGCTGTGTGATGTACAAAGAGGTCTGCCCCTCCATCATCAGGAGCGATAAAACCGTACCCCTTTTCTGCGTTGAACCACTTTACCGTGCCTTGAACCATGCTAAAACCTTGTAAAATTAGCTTGAATTGTATAAAAAAAACCGCGTTTCTCTTCAAGCCAAAGAAAAGGGCCGAACTGACACCATCGTCAGAAACTGCAATTATTTTGTCCTGTTATTGGTATAAAGTCCAGTAATTTTATGCAAAAGTGCAAATTTTTCTTTGAAAAAGTTCACCCCTCGATCATTTTATGGTGACAAATTGCCTCTCGGTTGCCCCCATCTGGGCGGTTGCGATTAAACTTAAATATGCTGACAACTTAGCGAGGGCGACAATGAACCCAAAATTTTTGGATCACCTGACTAGCGAAACCCAATCCCTGAAAGACCAGGGGCTTTACAAGCTGGAGAGAACCATTACCACCCCCCAGCAACCCCAGATGACAGCCAATGGCAAAAAGGTGGTGTGCCTGTGTGCCAACAACTACCTTGGCCTCTCAAACCACCCGGAACTGATAAAAGCCGCCAAGGGCATTATGGATACTCATGGTTTTGGAATGGCCAGCGTGAGGTTCATATGTGGTAAGCAAGATATCCATGAAGAGCTAGAGGCCAAATTGGCCACATTTTTGGGGATGGAAGCTACCCAATTATATTCCAGTTGCTTTGATGCCAATGGAGCAATCTTTGAACCACTGATGGGGGAAGAAGATGCTATTATCTCTGACGAACTTAACCACGCATCCATCATAGACGGCATACGCTTAAGCAAAGCCAAGAGATTTCGCTACAAAAATAGTGACATGGCAGACCTTGAAGCCAAGCTAAAGGAAGCAGTAGCCAATTCTAGGTTTGTGTTGGTAGTTACAGATGGCGTTTTCAGCATGGATGGCTATATAGCCAAGCTACGTGAAATATGTGACTTAGCAGAAAAATATAATGCCTTGGTTATGGTTGACGATAGTCATGCAGTGGGATTTATGGGAAAAAATGGACGCGGAACCCATGAACACTGCGGAGTAATGGGGCGCATCGACCTATTGACAGGTACTTTTGGTAAAGCATTGGGGGGAGCTAGTGGTGGCTACATTGCCGGCAAAAAAATTATCATTGACTGGTTACGACAAAAGGCCAGGCCATATCTATTTAGCAATTCAGTGGCACCATCCATAGTGTCTGCAACCACCAAAGCACTGGAATTGCTCGAAAAAAGTGGCGACTTGATAACAAAGGTTCACGAAAATGGTCGCTACTTCCGCTCTAAGATGGAGGCACTCGGCTTTGCGCTTCAACCAGGAGAACACCCCATAGTTCCAGTAATGCTCTATGACGCGCCCCTAGCGCAACAATTTGCCGCCAAGTTATTAGATGAGGGAGTTTACGTTATTGGCTTCTTCTTCCCTGTAGTCCCCAAGGGGCAGGCTAGGATACGCACCCAGATGTCTGCCGCCCACACTAGGGAAGACTTGGACATAGCTATAAACGCCTTTGCCAAAGTAGGCAAAGAGTTAGGAGTCATCAAGTAGGGTATGTCTGTGGGATAGAGTCTTTCATTTACGCATATTGTCTGACATCAAAACAGCCCCCCTGCTTCTTTTTGTAATCTTTGAAATGCCAGCTCGCAATACTTTTCGTCTATCTCAACTCCGATACCAATCCGGCCATGAAGTTCGGCTTCGATAAGCGTTGTTCCGCTACCCATGAAGGGGTCGAACACTACGTCGCCTTCATAGCTAAATAATTTAATACAACGCTTCGGTAGCTCGCGAGGGAAAGGTGCTGGATGTTTAATTTTTTTTGCACTTTCACCATTAAACGTCCAAAGGCCATTTGTCCAGTTCATAAATTCTTCTTTTGTTATTGTTGATATTTTGCTTCCGCCCACCTTTTTCCAACTTTCCTTGTAAAGGATAACAATTAATTCGACTGGGGCTATAACATGTGGAGCAGAGGCTGACATGAATGACCCCCAGGCAGTACGCCTTGAAATATTACCTTCGTTCCAAATAATCGTGGTCATATATTTCCAACCAACTTGTTTGGCGATGGTTGTCAAATCTGCGCCGATGCTCTGATGCCCAGATTTATTTTTGTCAAGCGGGATATTCAACAACAGCCTTGTAGCAGGCTTGCTCCAAACAAAGCAGTTGGTAAGCCAATTTCTGCTAAATGCCAAATATTCTTCATGCGACAACAAATCGTTGCTAGACCCGTACTCCATGTTGACGTTATATGGCGGCGAAGTGATGATGATGTCTATAAACTCTGTGTCAAAAAGTGTTTTGTCGAGGATGTTAGCATTGATAATCGTTGCGTTTCTATACTTCAATATTCCGTTATCTTTGTGTTGAAGAATGTCCATACAGTGCCATTGTAACATCGGAAAACGAATTAGCAAAGCTACTATTGCTGATACCAAGTTGCGCTCAATTGGGCACTCATTGCAATATTGCTACAGCAACCGTCCTTTTACTTCCATTGTGTTGAGATATTCAAAAACTGTTGCAGGCTGATACATTATTTGGTGTTCTTTGCATACACTCTCAAAAATGCCCATGAGCCTCTTGCTGTTTGGGCTGTTGCAGAAGTAGGAATCGCCAAATTTTTGCTCATACTTATGTTTTAGGTCTGGGAAAAAACGATCCAATTGTTCATAAAAATATTCTCGGTTCCCCTTGCGGAGAGTCATGCCAAACCCAAAGCATAAAATACCCTGCACCTTAGCTTTGATGCAATAATCCAGCAACCCCAGCAGATTTTCTTCTGTATCATTTATGAATGGCAATATAGGGCATAGCCATACCACTGTAGGAATTTTGGCATCCCTCATGCACTCCAACACCTTAAAGCGTTCTAGCGTGGTAGAAACGTTAGGCTCTATAATACGGCACAAACATTCGTCAAAAGTAGTCATTGTCATTTGCACAACACATTTTGTTTTAGAGTTGATTGCAATAAAAACATCCAGATCACGCATGATTCGGGCTGATTTTGTGAGTATTGCCAAGCCAAAGCCATATTTTTCGACCAGCTTTATACACTGTCTGGTACTTTGCAATTCATTTTCAAGGGGTATATATGGGTCGCACATTGCGCCTGTGCTTACCATACATGGTTTTCGGCGACGGCGGAGCTGGGCTTCCAATATCGCTGGTGCGTTGCGTTTTACTTCGATATCTTCAAAATCATGCAAGATTTGATAACATTCGCTTCTGCTGTCGCAATAAATACACCCATGAGCACAGCCACGATATAGATTTATTCCGTTTTTTGGAGAGAGGATTGTTTTGAAGTCGGCATAGTGCATTGATCAAAAATCCAGAAAAAAACTGCTTTTTTCCAAACTGGGTCGAATCGGCACAACTTGGTATGACCCATGTTATTATTATCCCTGTGTAGCGTTAGTGAAATAAGTCAAAATATGACATTGGTAACAGGTTAGGACTACAATATGAAAATCGCTATGGATATGCTGTGTTGTGTTTTTTCCAATGCCCTGGACATCATTGAGCAGGAACAACTTGGGGCAAGCGAAAGGCACGGCATGAGGATAGGTGTGATTTCTGCCGCGATGGGGAGACATCTGGGCTATGATGAAGACAAGCTAATATCTATGGCTATTTGCGCCATGTTTCATGACAACGCCCTGACCGAATACAGTCTTGCAGAAAAGCAGGGAGTAGGTATTGAACGAAATATGAATCTTCATTGCGAGGTGGGTCAGGCAAATGTTTCATGGTTGCCATTCAAAACAAATATAGATGGTTTTATTTTGTATCATCACGAGAGGGGCACAGGCAAAGGCCCATACCGCAAGCGGGAGGGCGAATATCCTGAAGAGGCCGCGCTAATAGCGGCGGCAGACTTGGTGGATGCCACCTACCACCTCCAGAGGATCACCCCCGCCGACCTGCCGTCACTTAAGGACAAGTTAGAAAGGGAGGCAGAAGCCTATTCTACTCGCACAGCAATGAATGCCCTATTGGAAGTGTTGGATGAAGAAATGCTGGAGTGTTTGAAGGATGAAAACATTTATCAGACTATCGAACATTGCCTACCAAAGTGGGAAGTAGAATTAAGTGACCCCAGCGTAATCCGCATCGCAGGTTTTGTTGCAAGAGTGATTGACTACAAGTCGGAGTTTACACACAGACATACCGCCCAAATAGCCAACCGAGCGTGGCGAATGGCCGAGCACTATGGCTATTCAAAAGAAGACAAAGCGGCACTATTTTTGGCCGCCGGGCTACATGACATAGGTAAGATTGCAACACCTACAGCAGTTTTAGAAAAGCCAGGCCGCCTTACTGACGAGGAATTTGGGATTATTAAAGAACATGTAAGGCACTCCCATGATTGGCTAGGCAGGGTGCCAGGCTTTGAAAAGATAAGGGATTGGGCGGCCAATCACCACGAAAAAATTGATGGAAAAGGCTATTCTTTTGGTAAGAGTGGCGAAGAGCTAGACTTTAACTCCCGCCTAATTGGTTGCATTGATATTTATCAAGCTGTTTGCGAAAAGAGGCCATACCACGATGCCCGCTCACATGCCGATACCATGCCCATACTCAACGACATGGCAGACAAAGGTCAGATCGATGCAAAGATTGTCAAAGACATGGATGAAGTAATGGCCGAATATTCCCTAAAAGATTTGCCCTCACCGCTGGAAAGTTAGGGGATAGGGAAATAGGGATTAGAGACTTTTGCTACTCAAAAAAACCTGACTCTCTCTAACGAAACAATCCTACCCAGCAGTTGACAGTGGCCATCGAGCATGAAGGGTGGATATACCATGTTGTCGCTGGATGCTTGGTACTGGTCGCACCCGACAAGCTGGACCCGCTTTACCATCACAGAGTTACCGGACATCAACATCCATGCACCCGTCTTAAAGCCCGACATCATTGCATTCAAATCAACCAACAACCTGTCATGGCAATAAAAGGATGGCTCCATACTGTCGTCTTCAATATCGATGTAGCAAAGATCGTTTGGGTGGATGCCCATTTTTCTTAAACGGGTCATATCGACATAGATGATTTCGCTCCGATGATTTCCAGAAAGCTCATCATCTTTGCGAGTAGCCTCTATACTGGAGTTGAATCTTGGTATCGGAAAAACCTCTAAGCCTTCAAATGGCGTAGCTCTTGGGTCGGTAATGAATTTTTTGATAGATATATCGAAGAGGGCTGAAGCTTTTTCGAGTACTGAGAGTGATGGCCTAACGCTTTTACTATATAGGATACCCCTGAAGCTGGACTTTGCTAGCCCAAGGGTTGTGGCTATTTCAGCATGGGTTTTGCCGGTCCTACCCTGGAATTCCTCCAGTGCTTTCCTGAAGACATCTCTTTGTGGCCAAACATCCATAATCTAATTTCGCATAGGCTCAATCATTTCATCATATATGAAATTTTGATTGACTGTATATTATTTAATAATATATTATGGTCGAAAGTCGCCTGTCCATTTAGGCGTTTTCTGTTGGGATAACCACCCAGCAATCATCAATCTATTTTTTTTGAGGAGGTCGATTATGACCCTTAAACGTTTTTTCGCAATAGCAGCTTTAGTTGGAGGTGCTTCATTGCCGTCATCTGCACAGGCGACATGCTACATTAATGGCGATTGTGTTAGTGCCCAGCTAACTTCAAACTGGCAGTATGTTATTTTAAGTAACGACTCTAAGGATAAAACTCACACCGTGATTTGGCAAGTCCATGGCCCAGATGGTAGGGTCATTATCACTCCTAGATCGGCCAGAGTTGGCCCTAGGACCCCGGGAGTAAGAGGTAGTGGCACAGCTCAGATTAACCTTGGAATGAGCGTTCCTGAAAATTCCTATGTAACAGTTCGTAAACCAGATTAGATTACTTCCCTGCTTGACTGTATACCTTAATACCACCGTGCAACCATGGGATTGCACGGTGGGGTGGCTAGTGGCCGAAAGTTATAGCAATTCAACTATTGAGAATATTCCCTAAAGGATTATGATTTGAAACCATAACCACGGATTTGGTTATTGTGAGATCGTGGTAAGCATATAGCTATTGAGGCACGCTAGGAAGTTCTTTCCCAGCGTCACCTTCGTTATGTAGGCAACTCCTTAGCATATAGCAATTCAACTACAAAAAGCTGAACCGCTATAATTTATCTCCAACAACCTGTCCAAAAATGGCTCAACTTCAATAGAATATACCTATGACCTTTGTTCACCTCCACACCCATACCGAGTACAGCCTACTTGATGGCCTTACCCGCATTCCGGACTTGGTTGAAAAGTGTGTTAGGGAGGGTATGCCGGCTGTGGCTATCACCGACCACGGCAATATGTTTGGGGTAATGCGCCTTTTTGTGGAGTGTGAAAAAACTAATGGCGCAGTAAAACCCATATTTGGATGCGAGGTGTATGTAGCCCCCCGTTCTCGCCATGAGCGCAAGACTGAGGCTGTAGCTTCTGTATCGGAGGGGTTGGAGGACTGCCATGACCAATCTGGACAGAGGGATTCGGGCTACCACTTAGTGTTACTGGCAAAAAATCCCCAGGGATTTACCAATCTATCTAAGCTCGTAACACTTGGATTTACTGAAGGTTTTTATTATAAGCCTCGGATTGACAAGGAATTATTGGCGCAGTATTCGGATGGCTTGATCTGCCTTTCGGCCTGTTTGGGGGGAGAAGTACAGGCAAAGCTACTTTCTGGCAATATGGAGTCTGCCGAAAAGGTAGCTAGGGAATATAAGGAAATTTTTGGCGACGACTACTATCTGGAAATTGAGGATCAGGGTTTAGAGCCTGAAAAACAGATAATACCCCTCCAGTTTGAATTGAGCAAAAGAACAGGCATTCCGCTAGTGCTAACTAATGACTCTCATTATTTAGATCATGGCGATGCAGACCTACATGACACACTGCTCTGCATAGGCACAAAAAAGGTAAAGACTGATACCGACCGGATGCGTTTCCCTGGCGATCAGTTTTATGTTAAAACTCCGGCGGAAATGGCTCTCCTTTTTCCTGAAAGACCAGATTTGCTGGAAAGAACGCTGGAAATAGCCTCCAAAATTGACTCCTTTCCTCTTAAGAGAAAACCTGTCACTCCCAACTTTCCTGTCCCTGATGGCTTTGAGTTAGATGGCTATTTTGTTCATATTTCTAGGGAGTGGTTCGAAAAACGCATTGCAGAAAGTCGCCCCCTCTGGGCAAATGGATGGCTAAAGCATCCAGAGAAGGCCTACAGAGAACGCCTTGAGTTTGAATTATCCACTATCCTCAAGATGGGTTTTCCGGGCTACTTTATGATGGTGTGGGATTTTATCGCCAAGTCCAGGGAAATGGGTGTGCCTGTTGGCCCTGGACGCGGCTCTGCCGCTGGTAGCATTGTGGCATGGGCACTCAAAATAACTGACATAGACCCCATGCAGTACGGGTTGCTCTTTGAGAGATTCCTTAATCCAGAACGCGTTTCGCTACCAGACGTGGATATAGACTTCTGTCGCGATGGGCGACAGAGCGTGATTGACTATGTGACAGAAAAATACGGAAGGAATAGGGTTTGCAACATTGTCACCGTCAATAAGATGAAGGCTAGGGCGGCGATTAAGGATGTCGCAAGGGTTTTTCAAAAAGAGGTTAATTGGTCAAACGACCTAAATAAACTTGTGCCGAAGGAATTAGGCATCACCGTTAGGGGAGCCATAGAAAAATCCGAACAGCTACGGGGACGCTACATAAAAGATGACCAGGGCGAGAAGGAAATCTTGGATATAGCTTCCAAACTTGATGGCATTGCTCGAAACGCAGGGGTACATGCCGCTGGAATAATCATTGCGCCTGATGAGTTAACTGAATTTGCTCCACTATGCAAGGACAAAGACAATAAGGTAATGTTGCAGTACGACAAGGTGGATGCCGAATTAGCTGGCCTGCTAAAGGTGGACTTCTTGGGATTGGAAACCCTAACCCAGATAACAATAATTCAGGAGTATATTGCAAAACGACACGGCAAACCTGTAGACCTAGTGTCTGTCCGTAGCTTTGACGACCCAAAGACATTACGCCTCTTCTGTTTGGGTGACACCGATGGAGTTTTTCAGTTTGAATCTGGGGGTATGAGGCAACTGCTACGCGCACTCCAGCCCGACCGCTTCGATGACCTCATAGCATTGAATGCCCTATTCCGCCCTGGCCCCCTGGGCGCAGGCATGGGTGAAACGTATGTCAACAGAAGGCATGGGCGAGAGCAGATTGACTACTTAATGCCTGAGCTAGAGCCAATCCTGAAACCTACTTATGGGGTGATCCTGTATCAAGAACAAGTGATGCAAATAGCCCAGGCAATAGCTGGTTATAGCCTTGGGGAGGCGGACGAACTGCGCCGTGCAATGGGGAAAAAAGATACAGAAAAAATGAAAAAGGAAAAGGAAGGCTTTATTGAAAGGGCTTTGGCTAGGGGATTTACGGAGAACAAGGTGGCAGAGCTCTTTGATGTCATAGTACATTTTGGAGGCTATGGCTTTAATAAATCCCATAGTGCGGCCTATGCTATGATTGCCTTTGAGACTGCATATCTGAAGGCAAATTACACGACAGAGTTTATGGCTGGCTTACTTAGTACGAAGAGTCAGCGCACGGAGGATATTGCAAAATATATCGCAAACTGCAAAGAGCAAGGTATACAGGTGCTAGGCCCGGACATAAATGAAAGCAACGAGGATTTTACGATAACAAAGGATGGAAAAATTCGCTTTGGGTTGGCGGCTATTAAGGGTATAGGGGAAGCCGCGCTAAAGGCAGTAATGGAGGCCAGGGAGGCTGAAGGCGGATTTGAGGATATTTTCCATACCCTAAAAAGTTCTGACCTGCAAAAAGCAAACAAAAAAGTATGGGAAAGCCTAATTAAGGCTGGGGCATTCGACAGCATGGAGCCAAATCGGGCCGCCATACTACAAGGACTACCAAATATCATCGAAAGTGCCAGTAGGGGCAGTAAGGCCGCTAGTGGTATGGTGGGTCTCTTTGATGACGCTGAAATGGCCTCTATTGGCGAATCATGGACAATTCCAGAGGGCGTAACCCCTTGGAACCGCCGAGAGAGGCTCAAGGCTGAGCGGGAAGTTTTAGGCCTATATGTTTCGGGGCATCCGCTTGAAGAATATGTCGATGCAATAAAAGTACACACCAGCGGTAATATAGCGCACCTGAAAGAATTGATTGCCGCAGGAAAGTTAAAGGACAAAGATGAAGTTTTTATTGCTGGCCTGGCATCTGAAGTGATCATCAAGACCAACAAAAATAATGAACAATGGGCAATCATCACGCTTGAAGACTTAAAAGATAAGGCCGAAGCCTTGCTTATGGCTACTTCATTTGACCAAGCAACCAAGCAGAAAACAAAGCCTTTTGCTACCTACAAACACTTGGCAATGCCAGATACCTTACTGATGGCAACCGGGGAGCTACGGATAGAAAGTGCGGATACCCATCGTGAAGACGAGGAGGAATCTAGCGAGCAAATAAATATTAAGGTATATGTAAAAAAATTAGAGCCTCTAGAACATTTTCAGGGACGTGGCTTCACCGGGGCAATAATTGAACTGCCCCAAGGCGAATATCCGCAAACATTATTGGATTTTTTGAAACAAAACAAGGGCAATCTGCCCCTATTGCTAAAATATAAGGCCACAACCGGTGAAATTGTAGATATCAGGGCAGGGTCTAAACTAGGACTAGCCTTCAACCCCGACCTGGCAGAGCAATTAAAAACCAAGACTGGATGTACGATCAAGTGGCTACATTGATATAGCGGTTCCAATCCTGAGGGGTTGTTATTTTTGGGTTGGAAGAAGGTGATGGTATCACTTTTACTCGTAAACCCATCGCCTCCAATATAGAGGCATCGTCGGTACCTTCAAAGCTATTATTTGTTGCCCATTCAAAGGCCTTTTTCCATGTTGCTAACAAGGCCACTTGCGGAGTTTGGGCACGATATATTTGTTCCCTTGGTTCTGTGGCAATTATTTGTAAATCACTATCGACGCGTTTTAAGGTGTCTGTGGATACCTCGGCAAGCACCGCGCCATCCCAAGACCCCAGTGCTTGCACTGCCTCGTAGACTGCTACTGATGGCGGAAATGGCCTCACGGCATCATGGATCATTACCACTGCAGATGGGTTGTTGGGCAACAAAGCGATTGCCGCCGAAACGCTTTCCTGTCTTGTTTTGCCTCCACTTATACACCAATGAGGCACTGGGAATGTCCATTCAGAAACTTCTGCTACTCGTGTTGGTGGAAGGGCAAGAGCAATCCCATCAATTTTAGGCATGTCCGGGGCAAAAAAAGCCTGTACTGTGACCATTAGTAAGGGCTTGCCACCCCAATCCAAAAATTGCTTGGGAATATCTGTACCCATCCTCAAACCGCTCCCGCCTGCTGGAACAACCAAATAAATCATAGGCTAGGTCTCTCGATTGATAAATGGCTCAAAACGCCTCTTTTTGGTGCGATTGATTATATCCTGGAGATTTTGGATAGCTATAGCCAATTGTTTCAAGGGGGTATGCCGTAGATAGCCCTTGGGCAATACTATTGGGTCAATGAGTGATAAAAATAGGGCAGGAATATTTACATTTGTTATTGATAGGGGCAGGTATGAATCCATCATCGCTAAGTCTGGTCTGGTATTTGTTGGTTGGTATTTAGTTCGCACCAACCCCTTATATGCCTGAACCCGGACTTGGGCAACACCTTGATCCAATATCCCTATTTCCTTTGCGGCTCGCATGGAAATATCAATGATTCGCCCCTTGATGAATGGGCCTCTATCGACAACTCGCAGAATGGTACTGCGCCCATTGGATAAATTTTCCACTCTGACAATTGTTCCAAATGGCAAGGTTTTATGGGCGCAAATCATCGCTTGAGAGTCCATTATTTCCCCGCTGGCTGTAAGCCGGTGCTCAAAATCGTCTTTGGCACTGCCATGTTGTCCTCCATACCAGCTTGCAAGCCCTGTCTGATAGAAAGAGGTGTCAACAACGTTTTCACCAATTTGATTTATTCCATCTACTATCATTTTTTTTCCCAAGCCTGCCCAGACTCTGATGACGGGCTTTAGGCAGTGGAGGCAAAAAATCGCCGCTATGAATAGGGCAAGGCTAGGCGCAATCCTACGCACAAATCTCAAAAATCCACCTGTGTACACCGGCCTGAGGTTCCGCTCCAGGTGAATCTGGATGTCTTTGAATTGAACCTGGAAGAATTGGCTGGCATTACATGGTATTACGCCAAAAAACTTCATAGGCCTCCACCAAAACATGCAAGGTCTCTTGCCCCGACATAAGCCATTATACCAATTGTCAGTTGTCAATTTCAGTTATTTCAATTTTGTTGGCTTTCTGCAACTGCTACTTGCTTATATAGCTATTTACGTTTTTGTTGTTCACTTATACCAAGTTGCACCCATACGGGAGCAACTTGGTATAACGGCAATGCGAAAGCAGTGCCCGCAGAAGGAAGGTGAAGAAAACAAGATACCAGCAAGCGTGTCCGAAATAACAAGTTTCCAAAAATACTTGGCGTGGCAGT
>Ga0082212_10001467_pt1 | contig 34758 bp, 21 predicted proteins | sample TergutNt197P3_FD_71548 | JGI IMG/M metagenome (GOLD analysis project Ga0082212, IMG submission 71548) | Neocapritermes taracua P3 segment gut microbial communities from Petit-Saut dam, French Guiana - Nt197 P3 | ecosystem: Host-associated > Arthropoda: Insects > Digestive system > Gut ... | reverse complement strand
CAACCAGTTCACCAATGAGGTTCTGAAGGCCATAACCGGCATACCCGGCGTTTTCGGGTCGGAAATCATCTTCGCCAGCGGCCCGCCCAGCACCAAGGTCATCATGATGACCGAGCTGGGCAGTGATGAGGCTGTCCAGATAGCCGGCAGCCGGGCGGGGCCCAGTACCCAGCCCACCTTCGGCCCCGGGGGCCGCAAGGCCTGGGTGCACCGCAGAAACAAGGTCTGGGAACTGGTGGAAAGCCTGCTTGGGGATTTGACGCCTCTCAATGCGTTGAGGCGCGGGAACGATTATCACAATCTCAAGGCAGCCGTCAAACTTGCCTATTCAGACGACGGGACTGACCCGGAGCGCTGTTTTGTCAAGGGAGTTATGGATCCGGCAGAAATTCTGGAAGCAGCGATGGCCCACGACTTTTCCGCTCTTCCCCCCGACATGGCCGAAGCCGGAAAAAACGCGTATGAGACGCTGGCCCATACGGGAAACGGCCAGCTCAGCGATATGATAATCGATAACGCCGCGCTTGCAGCTATATACAGGGCAGGCAGTGAAACCAAGAGCTGCCTTTTAAAGGAGTATGTGGGGCTCGTCGTAGACAGCGCAAATATTAAGGCTGCCGCAAGGTGCTGTTATATGCGCAAACAGCGGGATTTCGCCGAACTGGCGATCGCTCCCGCCGGGACCCTTGACACGGAGTCGCTTGTTAAGGCCGTTGCGGAAGGGCCGGAGTCCCTGTACGAGTTTTTGTCGTATACTTCGTACTCTGACGCGGTATCCGAACTCAAGCAGGGCGTCGCCGCTTTTGAACGCTGGTGTGAAAACCGGATTATCGAGACGATACGCCCCCAAAGAAATGAGTTCTACACTATAGACCCGATGGCGGCCTATATTCTGGCGTGCATGGCAGAGATACGGATGGTAAAACTCATATTATCAGCAAAGCTCAACGCCCTGAACATGAGCGTCATATCGGAAAGGCTGAGTGAGACCTATGTATAAAGCAGCGGTGATGGGAGACAGGGACAGCATATACGGGTTCTCATCGGCCGGTCTGGACGTCTACCCTGTTGAAGACGCGGCGGCGGCGGAGGTGCGCCTTAAGAGTTTGGCCGGGGAAGGCTACGCAGTTATTTATGTGACTGAGTCGCTTTGCCCGCTTATTGAGGAAGTGATCGATCTGTACCGCGAGAGTACTTTACCCGCAATAATCCCGATACCAGGCATTTCCGGTAACAACGGGTATGGTATGGCCCGTGTGAAAAAGTTTGTCATTCAGGCGGTAGGTTCCGATATTTTGTTTAGTGATTAGTGGAAGGGGATGATTATCCTGATAAATAAAGGCACAGTGCGGAAAGTCGCGGGGCCGCTGGTGATCGCTTCCGGTATGCGTGAAGCTAATATGTTCGACGTTGTACGCGTGTCTGAAAGCCGCCTCATCGGCGAGATCATCGAAATGCACGGCGATATGGCGTCCATCCAGGTTTATGAGGAGACAAGCGGTTTGGGGCCCGGCGTCCCTGTGGAGTCCACAGGAATGCCTTTGTCGGTGGAACTTGGCCCCGGCCTTCTGACAAGTATCTACGACGGGATACAGCGTCCGCTGGACGCTATTAAGAGGCTCACAGGCGTCAGGCTGGAGCGCGGCGTCGAGGTGCCCAGTCTCAACCGTGAGAAAAAATGGCGGTTTGAACCCTCGGTATCCGCGGGGGACGCCGTTACAGGCGGCGACGTCATCGGTTCGGTCCAGGAAACTGAAATAATCAGCCACAGGATCATGGTACCTGTCGGAGTGCAGGGAACAGTCAAGTCTGTCGGACCCGGTGATTTCACTGTGAATGATACGGTTGCGGTAGTTTCGACCGAGGCCGGCGATACGCCTGTCACTCTTATGCAAAAATGGCCTGTCAGGCGCGGACGGCCTTACAAGCAAAAGCTTAACCCCGACATTCCGCTTATTACCGGCCAGAGAGTCATCGACGCTCTTTTTCCCGTGGCTAAAGGCGGGACTGCTTCAGTCCCCGGTTCTTTCGGCAGCGGTAAAACCGTGGTACAGCACCAACTCGCAAAGTGGGCCGACGCCGATATAGTGGTGTATATTGGCTGCGGGGAGCGCGGCAATGAGATGACGGACGTCCTGATGGAATTTCCGGAACTGAAAGACCCGCAATCCGGTAAAAGCCTTATGGAGCGGACGGTCCTTATCGCCAATACTTCCGATATGCCGGTCGCGGCGCGCGAAGCCTCCATATATACGGGCGTGACGATTGCCGAATATTTCAGGGATATGGGCTATTCGGTAGCGCTCATGGCGGATTCAACGACCCGCTGGGCAGAGGCTTTGCGGGAGATGAGCGGACGTTTGGAAGAAATGCCGGGCGAGGAGGGCTACCCTGCATACCTGAGCAGCAGGCTTGCCCAGTTCTATGAAAGAGCGGGCCGCATCCAAACGCTCGGAACCGAGCCGCGCGAAGGATCCCTTAGCATAGTCGGCGCGGTTTCTCCGGCGGGCGGCGACGTTTCGGAACCGGTGACGCAGGCTACGCTGAGGATAGTCAAAGTTTTCTGGAATCTGGACGCTCAGCTTGCCTATGCCAGACATTTTCCGGCGGTGAACTGGCTCACAAGCTACTCGCTGTATCTGGAGGATGTTGGCGAATGGTTCGAACGTGAAGTCAACCAGGACTGGATAAAAAAACGCAGCCGCATAATGCTGCTGCTGCAGGAAGAGAGCGAACTGGAGGAAATAGTGCAGCTCGTGGGCATGGACGCCCTGTCCCCTCCGGACAGACTGAAACTTGAAGCGGCGCGCAGCATACGCGAGGACTTCCTGCACCAGGATGCTTTCAACGAGGTGGATACCTATACAAGCCTTGACAAGCAGCACACGATGATGACTCTCGTCCTTGACTACTATGACAAAGCCAGGGAAGCCCTTGACGGCGGCGTTGGCATAAACGAACTCGTTAAACTGCCGGTGCGCGAGGCGATAGGGCGTTTCAAATATATTCCGCAGGATGAAGTCAATGCTGAGTATGACAGGATCTATCGTCAGCTTGACGCGGAACTGGAAGAGCGCGCGAACAAACAAACGAAGGAGGATGCTTAGAGTATGCCCAAAGAATACAGGACCATCCAGGAAGTCGCGGGTCCGCTTATGATGGTAAAAGACGTCGAGGGCGTAACCTATGACGAACTTGGGGAGATAGAACTTGCCAACGGAGAGCGCAGGCGCTGCAAGGTCCTCGAGGTTGACGGCCCGAACGCGCTCGTACAGCTTTTTGAGCCATCCAACGGCATCAGCCTCGCCAGCTGCAAGATCAGGTTTGTCGGCCGCAGCATGGAACTCGGCGTCTCTGAAGACATGCTCTCCAGGGTGTTCGACGGTCTCGGCCGGCCCATTGACGGCGGCCCCGAACTCCTCCCTGAGTTCAGGCGCGATATAAACGGTCTGCCTATGAACCCCTCTGCGAGGGCTTATCCCGAAGAGTTCATCCAAACCGGAGTATCCTCGATCGACGGGCTCAACACGCTTGTCAGGGGGCAAAAACTCCCCATCTTTTCAGCGTCCGGCCTTCCGCACGCCCAGCTTGCCGCGCAAATCGCGCGCCAGGCTAAAGTCAAAGGGACGTCAGACCCCTTTGCAGTGGTGTTCATCGCCATGGGCATCACGTTTGAGGAGTCCAACTATTTCATAAACTCGTTTAAAGAATCGGGCGCTATTGACCGTGCGGTAATGTTTATCAACCTCGCAAACGACCCCGCGGTCGAGCGTATAGCGACTCCGAGAATGGGACTCACCGCGGCGGAATACCTTGCTTTTGACAGAGACATGCATGTTCTGGTCATCATGACCGACATCACAAACTATGCGGACGCCTTAAGGGAAGTAAGCGCCGCGCGTAAGGAGGTCCCCGGGCGCAGGGGGTATCCCGGGTATATGTACACGGACCTGGCTACTATTTACGAGCGCGCAGGAAGGTTGGAGGGCAAGACCGGCTCTATAACTCTTATACCCATACTTACTATGCCCGAAGATGACAAGACCCACCCGATCCCCGATCTCACGGGGTATATCACGGAGGGACAGGTCATACTGGCGCGCGACCTCCACAGGAAGAGCATACAGCCGCCCGTCGACGTCCTTCCAAGCCTGTCCCGGCTTAAAGACAAAGGCATCGGCGCCGGCAAAACCCGCGCCGACCACGCAAACACGATGAACCAGCTTTTTGCCTGCTACTCAAGAGGTAAAAACGCCAAGGAACTGATGACGGTCCTGGGCGAAGCCGCCCTGACCGATATCGACCTTCTTTACGCAAAATTTTCAGAAGCGTTCGAGCAGGAGTATGTCAATCAGGGTTACGGCGTCAACCGTGATATTGAAGAGACGCTTGACTTAGGCTGGAAGCTTCTGCATATACTTCCGCGAAGCGAACTCAAGCGCATCAAGGACGATTTCCTGGATCAGTATTACATTTGATTCCACTGCAGCGATCACCGCCTCAAATATCAGTTGGAGAATGTCGTTATGGCAAAAAAACATATCAATCCTACTCGAATGGAACTTACGCGCTTAAAACGCAAACTCGTCACAGCTATTCGGGGTCACAAGCTGCTAAAGGATAAACTGGACGAGTTGATGCGCCAGTTTTTGCAGCTTGTGCAGGTTGACAGGTCGCTCAGGGAAACGGTGGAGCGCGGGCTCAACGCCGCGGCGGGAAACTTTATGCTTGCGAAAGCTTCAATGCGGGACCCTGTCCTGAACACCGCTTTGCTGGTTCCGAGCCAGGAGATAACGATCGAAGCGAGCCGGAAGAATATCATGAGCGTGCGGGTCCCCCAATTCACGGTCAATACCCGGATCCACGATGAAAACAACATTTATTCCTATGGATTAGGCTTTACATCGGGCGACCTGGACCATGCCGTGAAAAGCATATCGGACATTCTGCCCGATATGCTCAAACTGGCCGAGGTCGAAAAGACTTGCCAGCTTATGGCGGTCGAAATAGAAAAGACCCGCCGTCGGGTAAACGCGCTCGAGTCCGTTATGATACCCGAGATGAGGGAAACCATCAAATTCATCGCGATGAAGCTGGATGAGAACGAGCGGAGCACACAGGTGCGCCTGATGAAAGTTAAGGATATGATACTGGAAGCCGCTCACAACTATTCACAGTGACAGGGGGAAAAAGAAAATGTCAGCACAGATAACAAACTATCAATGCCCGAACTGCACCGGTCCGCTGCGCTTTGACGGAGCCACCGGAAACCTCATGTGCGACCACTGCATGTCAGGTTTCGCCGTCTCCGTTATTGAGCAACTGTACGCAGACAAGGAGCAGGCGGCGGTCACAGCCGGAGTGGAGCCTCAGTGGGATATTACGATGACCAACAACTTCAGCCCGGAAGAAGCCGCATACATGCGGGGCTACCTCTGCCCTTCGTGTTCAGCGGAAATCATCTGTGACCACACCACGGCGGCGACCTCCTGCCCGTACTGCGGCAACCCCACAGTAGTGCCGGGGCAATTTACAGGGGGCCTGAAGCCGGACTACGTGATCCCGTTCAGACTGGACAAGAATGCTGCTACTACGGCTCTGTTAAAGTATTACAAAGGCAAAAAATTCCTGCCAAAGTCTTTTGCTGACGCTAACCACATAGATGAGATCAAGGGCGTATACGTCCCCTTCTGGTTGTACGACGGCGTGACCGACGCCTCAATGCGTTACCGGGCGACTAAAGTCAAAACGCGGACGCAGGGAAACTGGAAGATCACAGACACCGACCATTACCGAGTCACAAGGGAAGGCAGCGTCGCTTTCGAAAAGGTGCCTGTGGACGCCTCAAGCAAGATGCCCAATGCCCATATGGACTCCGTAGAGCCGTTCAATTACGCAGACCTGGCGCAGTTTTCCACAGCTTACCTGCCCGGGTTTCTGGCGGAAAAATATGACGAGGACGCCAATATGTGCGCAAAACGCGCGAACGCGCGTATAACCGAAAGCACCGAGCGCGCCTTCGCTTCCACAACTACCGGATACACTACTTTAACGAAGGAGTATTCCAGCATCAAATTAAGGCAGGGCGACGTGAGGTACGCTCTGCTGCCGGTCTGGCTGCTGTCCACAAAATGGAACAACAAAAATTTCCTTTTTGCGATGAACGGCCAAACCGGTAAACTCATCGGCGACCTGCCTGTTGACAAGGGCAGATACTGGAGCTGGTTTGCGAGAATAGCGCTTCCCATCGCGGCTGTACTGGCTGTGGTTTTGTTCCTGTTGGTATAGAGGAGGCGGAGTGATTTGAAAATAATAATGCAGAATGCAGAATGCAGAAATAAGTATATGTCGTCTTTTTCTGTACCGTTACGGCACAGCGTGATGGTGGGCGCAGTAAAGAAATTGCTACTTTTTGTGTTTATAGTTCTGACGGTTTCTCAGATATTTTTACCCGCCGCCCTGGCTTCAGGGAACGGCAATTTTGTCTTTGACGAAACGGGGATCCTGACGGACGCCCAAATAAAATCCCTGAACGAAAAAGCCGCCGCGATCCTGCAGGAACGCGAGTGCGCGGTATATGTCTGGATCGTCGATCTTATACCGGATGAATACGCAAAAACTATGGATACTCTGGAGATATACGCGGACGCTTTCTACGCAAGCAACGGTCTCGGATACGGCTCCGACCGGAACGGTATGATGCTTTTGCTGGAAACCGGGGATGTGCAAGGTAAGAGGGAGTACTTCTTAAACACACACGGCGCTTGTACGTCTGTCTTTAGTAACAGCGTCAGAGAAAAACTACTGGATGATGAAATTGTTCCGCTTTTCAAAGCTGCCTTCTCAAACGGGAATTTCTTCAGAGTCGCCGACGTATATTATGACTTGGTCGCAGCCAGATTCGAATCCGGCATCCGCAACACTTTACTTACAAAACTGGCTGTAGTGATACTTGTTCCGCTTTTGATAGCTCTGGTTTTATGCTCGATCTGGAGGTCTCAGATGAAGACCGCAAAACTAGCCCGCACTGCGGATAACTATATACCGGCAAATGGTTTCAACCTGACCGATCGCACCGATCAGTTTCTCTACCGGACGACCACCCGCGTAAAAATAGAAAAGAGTTCCTCAGGCGGGGGCTCAAGTTCCTCAAGCAGCGGCCGCTCCAGCGGCGGAAGAGTTTGATCGGCGCTGTTATGTGATATACTCAATAAATGGGTCTCTGACCCATTCACATGGCTGATATAATCGTATATACTGCTTAAAAATAAAAGTATGATTATTTATTAATTGTAATTTAGGAGGAGAAAAAAATGGGACTTATTAAAGCTGCGATGGGCGCCATAGGCGGTACGATGGCCGACCAATGGAAGGAGTTTTTCTATTGTGAGGCGTTGCCCGCGGACGTCATGGCTGTCAAAGGCCAAAAGCGGATAACAGGGCGGTCATCAAACACAAAGGGCGAGGATAACATTATCAGCACAGGATCCGTGATCGCCGTAGCCGACGGGCAGTGTATGATCACAGTTGAGCAGGGCAAGATACTCGACGTCTGCTCAGAGCCGGGCGAGTTCGTCTTTGATTCGGGCGGCGCGCCGTCGCTTTTCGCCGGCGGGGATTTGAAAGAAAATGTCCTCGGTTCGCTGAAGAGCGTCTGGGAGAGGTTCAAGTTCGGCGGCTCGCCGGGCATGGACACGCGTATCTACTATTTCAACACCAAAGAAATGATCGGCAACAAGTACGGTACTCCGAACCCGGTCCCGTTCCGCGTAGTTGACGCGAACATAGGGCTTGACATCGATATCGCGATACGATGCTTTGGCGAGTACAGCTACAGGATCATGAACCCGCTCCTGTTTTATATCAACGTCTGCGGCAACGTCACCGCGAGTTACAAGCGCGATACTCTCGACGGGCAGTTGAAGACGGAACTAATGACTGCGCTTCAGCCCGCGTTTGCAAAAATATCAGCAATGGGCGTCCGTTACTCCGCCCTTCCGGGACACACAGCGGAACTGGCGCAGGCTCTTAACGACGAACTGTCGGCCAAATGGCGCGACCTGCGCGGGCTTGAAGTCGTCTCGTTCGGCGTATCCTCCGTCAATGCCAACAAAGAAGACGAGGATATGATAAAGGAACTGCAAAAGACGGCAGTCTACCGCAATCCGAACATGGCCGGCGCGGCGCTCGTCGGCGCTCAGGCAGACGCCATGAGGACTGCTGCCGGCAATCAGGGCGGCGCCATGATGGGCTTCATGGGCATGAACATGGCGCAGCAGACAGGCGGAATGAACTCGCAAAACCTGTTCGCTATGGGCCAGCAGCCACCGCAGCCGAGCCAATACGGAGCGGCGCCGGACGGTGGTTTCGGAATGGCGGCGCCTCAGCAAGCCCCGCAGCAGCCGCCTCAGCAAGCCGCTCCCGCGGGATGGACGTGCGCTTGCGGGCACTCAGGCAACGCAGGTAAATTCTGCGCGGAATGCGGCGCTCCCCAGCCGGCGCCCGCGGAAAGCTGGACCTGCGAGTGCGGCGCTGCGAATAAAGGCAAATTCTGCGCCGAGTGCGGCAAAACAAAACCTGCGGGATTGCCGCAGTACAAATGTGACAAATGCGGCTGGGAGCCGGAGGATAAGGCGCACCCGCCGAAATTCTGTCCTGAATGCGGCGACCCGTTCGACGACGGGGATATCGTTTGAATACAGGAAGTTAACTGAACTTAAAGATTTTCATTTGGAGGAAGGCTTAATGAAGAAACTGAAAAAAATCGCGATATGCGCACTGGTCCTTATGACAGCGCTATTATTGAGCGGCTGCATGAAAATGCATATCAACGTCGTCTGGAAAGAGGACAACTCCGCAGTCATAACAATGACCTATGGTATTGATAAATCTGTTTTTGAATCGCCAATGTTATCGGATATGATGGGAGGGATGTCTGAAGCAGATGTTCGGGACCAGATCAAAGAGTCAATGGAGTCGGACGATGTTGATTTTACGTTTAAGGATTTGAATGACTCAAAATACATCGGTGTGATCGCGACCGGAGAATTAAAAGATATTACAAAAGACAATGTCGATTCTATGGATTCATTGAACTTCCGCTGTCAGGAAGACGGGAAGAAAAAGGTGTATACTGTTTCAGGGCGCTTTGACGGGTCAGAGCTCACCGAGGATTTGGGAGACGTCAGCGAACTGGAAGATTTAGGGATTGACATGAGCTTTGATGTGAAATTTATCATTGAGATGCCCGGAAACATCACAGAACACAACGCCACAGAGAAAAACGGGAATACTCTGACATGGGTATTGGATACATCAAAAACAACATCTATCCAGGCTACCAGCGAATCAGGCGGCGCCGGTTCCCTGCTGTTATGGATTCTCCTCATTGTACTTATTGTGATACTGATAGTCATCATCGTTGCGATTTTGATGATTTCAAAAAAGAGCAAGGCGTCCCCGCAGGGTGGGACTCCGGAATACGGCGCCGGGTCGCCATACGCTCCCCCCTATCAGGCGCCTGGAGCCTATACGCCTCCGGCTTACACGCCTCCGGAACCGCAGCAACAGTATGCTCCGCCGGCTTATGCGCCGCCGGAACCGCCACAGTACGCGCCCCCGGAACCGCCGCAATATGCGCCACCGGAACCGCCGCAGTATGCGCCGCCGGAACCGCCGCAGTACGCGCCGCCGGAGCCGCCGCAATACGCGCCGCCGGAACCGCCGCAGTACGCGCCCCCGGAACCGCCGCAGTACGCGCCCCCGGAGCCGCCGCAGTACGCGCCCCCGGAGCCGCCGCAGTATGCGCCGCCGGAACCGCCGCAGTACGCGCCCCCGGAGCCGCCGCAATACGCGCCGCCGGAACCGTCGCAGTATGCGCCACCGGAGCCACCACAGTATGCGCCACCGGCTTATGCACCGCCGGAACAGAGTTATGCTCCCCCCGCGGGGATGGCGCCAAAATGTGCGCAATGCGGAGCGGAGTTGCCCGTCGGCACTAAATTCTGCACCGTTTGCGGCGCGCCGACCGGAAATTAGTTTAGGAGGACCAGCCTGTGAAGAATATTATCAAAATCCTTATCGCTGCCGGGGTCGTAGTCCTGGCGGGTATCATTGTAGTAGTGCTGTTTATAACCGGCATTCTGGGAGGATCAGGGGGCAAACCGGATAAAACCGTTTCCGACCCCGAACCGACGCGTTCTACCTCCCCGAGGCCGTCCACATCGCCGTCTCCTTCGCCGACAGCCACCACACCGCCGTCACCCATCGCACCCTCGCCGACGACGCCAACTCCCGCTCCGTCACCTGAACCGCACTCCCCGGGCATATCAGGAAGCGGCGGCGAGACGACTGTCAGAGACAAGGCTGAACTTGATTTCACCCCTGACCGGAGCGGCGTATGGGTGATCCGCACATCAGACAACGGAGACGTCGACCCGTATCTTACGTTACTGGATGCAAGAGGCGATGAGATCACGTACGACGACGACAGCGCCGGCAATTTAAACGCGATGATAGTGATATATCTTGACGCCGGAAAACAATACACAATAGTCGCCGAAACGTATGAACGCGATGGCACCTCATACACTGTCTCCGCAAAGCCTGCTGAAGTGATAGCCGGCGGAGGAGATTCGATGCGCGTACAGGGGAGCGCGGGCTACTCGTTCACGCCAAATGAATCGGGCTTATGGGAGTTTCGCACTTCCAACAATACCGGCGACCCTTATCTTGAGATATACGACGCCGAAGGCTGGTATGTTGCCTCCGATGACGACAGCGCCGGCGATTTTAACGCTGTTATCACGCAGCAACTGGAAGCGGGAGATGTATACTGCATAATTGCCAAGGAGTTCTGGGAGCAGACCGACACTTTCACACTCACCGTTGCAAAATCCACCGGCGGCCGCGGTGACGGAGAGGCTGCTACGATATCCGGTGGTGACGTTGAGAGCGTCCGGGTGGACGCGCCGGATGAACTTGAGTTCACTCCGGACGTGGAAGGTATCTGGATAATCTACACTACAGATAATGGCGGAAGCGACCCATACCTTTCAATATATGATACAGACGGAAGCCTTCTGTATGAAGACGACGACGGTTGGGGCGACGAATATGACGCTATGCTCGTTGTAATACTGGCGGAAGGCGACACATATACTATCGAAGCTGACCTTTGGGATGATTCCCGGGCAACCTATACACTCGTAGCAGTATCCCCCACAGATATACTTACTGTCGGCGATCTCCGTGTATACAGTACCTCAGGGTACAGGTTCATCCCTGACCGCTCCGGTACCTATGTACTCAGGACTACGGATTGTTACCCTTACGACCCGTTCATTCACGTATATAACTATCTTGGTGAGTACATCGACGGTGACGACGACAGCGGTGGAGAGTTGAACGCTCAGTTGACTATTTACTTAAACGCCGGGGAGGTCTACCACATTCTCGTGGCTTTCTACGAAGGCATTGGATCGTGCGTATTCAGCATTACCGGCGGATAGCCGAACGATAGTCTCAAAAAGCCGCCGCCTTACGGGCAGCGGCTTTTTTTGCAAAGTTCTTGCGTTTAGGCGGCACGGATGGTATACTGTATGGGCGCAGCGAACAGCACTCAGGAGGGCATATGTTCAGACCCCGGAAGCAAAGCACATACCAATCGGGCAAAAAGCGCAGGCTCCGGCCGGTATTGCCCGTGCTTCTCATCGTGTGTTATCTGGCAGTGCTGATCTGGTTTTTCACCAACGGATTCGAAAAGAACCAGGATATCGAGGATTACGCCGAGATCCCGGCAAGCCCCCCGCCTTCTGCGCCGGCGTATACCCCCGTGATCCCGACAGTTTATGAAACCGCCGTTCCGGAAGACGATCCGGCAGGCTTTGAATATAAAACGCCCGCGGTCGAAGTCAGGGGCCTGTATGTAGCCGCCTGGTACACGGATAACGAAGACAGAATGGCTAACTACATTGAGATCTGCGATACTACGGAAATCAACGCGCTGGTCATAGACGTCAAAGACGACCTTGGCCAGATCACATATAAGACAGCCACAGAAGGCCTTTCCGGAACAAGCGTGAGGATAATCCCGGACATTGCGGACCTCATGACGACGCTGAAAAGCCATGATATCTATACGATAGCGCGGATAGTCTGTTTTCTCGACCCCATATGGAGTACCATACACCCTGAACTCGCGATAAAAACCACATCGGGCGAACCGTGGAAAGACGGTAAGGGGAACAGATGGCTCGACCCGTATAACAAAGCCTCGTGGGACTATATCGCAGCCGTCGCCCTCGACGCCGCCAGAGCGGGATTTGACGAAGTCCAGCTCGATTATGTCCGTTTTCCTTCTGACGGCAATCTGGGTTCCATCGATTATGGCGCAGCCGGGGCAGCCAAGTCAAAAACACAAGCCATCGGCGAGTTTGCGTCGCATATCAAAAATGTGCTGGCGGAAGAAGGCGTCAGGCTGTCGGCCGACGTTTTCGGCATCATCGCCATCAGCAGCATCGACGCGGACAGCATCGGTCAGGACATGGGGCTCCTTTTACACAGCGCGGACTACCTCAGCCCCATGATATACCCCTCCCACTTTGCCAATAAAAGGCAAAACGGAGTCGGGCAAATCATAAACGGAGTGCTTTTCGAAGCCCCGGACCTGGAACCATACGGAGTAGTATACAACATACTGACGGGTGTGCGGGAGCATCTTGTACCGGATACCGGTCAGGCCGGTATCCGCCCCTACCTCCAGGGTTTCACCGCGGACTATCTGGGGGCGGACTATTATCAGCAGTATACCGCGGAGCAGATCCGGCAGCAGATCCAGGCAGTTTACGACGCCGGTTTTGACGAATGGATAGTCTGGAACCACTGGAGCGTGTACAGCGCGGACGCGTTTGAACCCGCTTAGAATTGAGTTGCATTTTACACATTACACTTTACATTTTACAAAGGAGGGTTCGTGATGGACAGCTACAACTTACCGATGGCAGTCGAGCCGCGCGATAAAGAGTGGGGCGTCGGCATTTCCGGATTGACTGAAAACCCCTCGCCTTTCCCCCGTATCAACAGGATGCTGCAATGGCTGAAAGAACTTGACAGCACTGCGGATTCACAGCGGGCCCGGATCTTCACCGAATGTTACGAAAAGTACAACATGTACCCGCAAAATATAAAGTGCGCGCTGACGCTTCGCGAAGTTCTGCAGCGGGTCGACGTCAAAATCTGGCCCGAGGAACTCATCGTCGGCGAACTTGCGGCGCCGCCAAACAGCGCGCCGCTCTATGTAGAACTCTCCGTTGACTGGCTCGCCGAGGAAATCACGGAACGTCCGATGGAAAACCGAAAAAACGACAGGTATATCATCGACGAAAAAACAAAAAAAGACATACTCGACATGCAGCAGTCCTGGAAAGGCAGGACTGTCTCGGAGGCAATACTGGCGACTTACACCGAGGAGGAGGCTAAAGGCTCGCACCTGGGGAAAGGCGTCTATCTCGAGAGCCTTTATCTCTACGCGGGCGTCGGACATGTGTGCGCCGACTACGAAAAACTGTTCAGGCTTGGATTCGGCGGGCTGAGAAAGCTGATAGGATCAAAGCTGGCGGAACTCAACAACGCAAACCCTGAGGACATAAAAAAAGAAGAGTTCTACACAGCGGAACTCATCATGCTTGAAGGCGTTGAGAGTTACATCAGGCGTTACGGCGAACTGGCGGCCAAAATGGCTGAAGAAGAGCCCGATTCCGTGAGAAAAGCGGAACTCGAACGCGTTTCTTCGAACTGCCTGTGGGTGGCGACGGAACCGCCGCGCGACTTCTGGGAAGCGATCCAGCTCTGGCATATTGCGACAAATATGATCATCATCGAGACAAACGGCCACTCCGTTACTTACGGGCGGTTCGACGTGCTGTTTCTCCCGTTTTATCAAAATGACGTGCGCAGCGGAACTCTTACAAGGGAGTTCATGCAGGAACTGATCGAACACTCTTTCCTGAAGATGCATCAATTACGCAAGATACGCGACACTCACGCTATAAAGTTTTCCAGCGGCACGATCATGGGCGGCACTGCGCTGGACGTCGGCGGCGTGGATGAAAACGGCGATGATATAACAAATGATTTGAGTTACATGGTCCTCGACGCTCACGCGCATACAAGGATACCGAACCCGTGGATGGGCGTGCGGCTGCACGGGAACACCCCGGACGAATTCAAGACCAAGGTTTTCAATGTGATCCGCATCGGCACAGGCGAACCGAAAATATTCAACGACGAGCCGATCATCCAGTCGCTTATGAACTACGGGAAATCCCTGGAGGTCGCGCGCGGGTTTGTAGGCGTCGGCTGCGTCGAGCCGTGCATCCCCGGCAAGACCTATGGCTGGCATGATTCAGGCTCTCTGAACCTTGCCAAGATCCTGCAGCTCGCGATCAACGGCGGGCGCTGTATCGACTGCGCAGCGGCCTGCCCGCGGTACGATATCTGCGCCGGCGCGGGCGGAAGTCTCTCCATCGATACCGGCAGCCTCAGGACCTTCGAGAGTTTCTCCGAAGTACAGGAGTCATACGACAAACAGATGAGATACTGGTGCGACCTGATGGTCTCCTGTATCCATAAAATAGACCTGGTCCACCAGCGCCTTAAGCCGCTCCCCTACCTGTCCCTGCTCATCGACGATTGTCTGGATAAAGCTGTCGACGTATCGGCCGGCGGCGCGAGATACAATCACTCCGGCCCGCAAGGCGTCGGCGTAGGAACGGCTGCCGACGGCTTGTCGGTCATAAAGCAGCTTATTTTCGATGAGAAACGCGTCTCCGGCGACGAACTGCTCGCGGCGCTCGCAGCGAACTGGGAGGGTCATGAACAACTATACGCTATCGTCAACGGCGACAGGATGCACCACTACGGCAATGACGACGATTATGCCGACGACATCGCCAAATTCGTTATCGCAACATATTGTAAACACATCGAGCAAAGGCCCACAGCCCACGGCGGGACCTTCATGCCCGGAATATACTCGGTAACAAACAACGTTATGCACGGCACCCTCGTATCGGCGACACCCGACGGACGCAAAGCCTATGAGCCGGTATCCGACTGCATAGGCCCGGTCCACACGGAGTGCTGCTCACACGACAGGCGCGGACCGACCGCTATAGCAAACTCCGTAGCTAAACTCGAACACTCGCGCATAGGCAACGGAATAATACTGAACTGGAAATTCGCGCCTTCAGCCGTATCAGGGGAAACCGGAAGGGACAACCTCATAGGCCTGATGGATACATATTTTGAAAATCAGGGCATGCAAAGCCAGTTTTCGATCGTGGGCCGTGACATGATGCTCGAAGCGCAAAAAACACCTGAAAAGTATAAGGACCTGGTAGTACGCATAGCAGGGTATTCCGCATATTTTGTAGAGTTGTCGACAGAACTGCAAAACGACCTTATAGGGCGGACAGAACTGTCATTCGATTAAGCGATGTTACATAAAACCGCATCCGGCGAGCCTTGCGCGCTCGTCAGCAACATCCAGAAGTACACGATACATGACGGCCCCGGTATACGCACGACAGTTTTTTTCAAAGGCTGTACGTTGCGTTGCCTGTGGTGTTCCAACCCTGAAACGATCGGACCCGCTCCGCAGCTTGGAGTGTACCCCGACAAGTGTTTGTCCGTCGCGAAGTGCGGCCTTTGCATTAAAAACTGCCCCGCTACCGGTACACAGCCGGTCAAATTCGATGAATACGGTTTTCTGACAGCCGTCGCCGCAGACCCTTTGTGCGACGGCTGTTTTCAGTGCGCCGAAATCTGCCCGCCGCGGGCGGTCAAGGTCTGGGGCGAGCGGATGACTCTGCCGGAACTCATGAAGGTGATCGGGGAAGACCGGAGTTATTACGCTAAAACAGGCGGCGGCGTCACGCTTAACGGCGGAGAAGTAATGCTTCAGTGGGAGTTTGCACGTATGCTGCTGGAAGCTTGCCACGGCGCCTCGGTCAATACATGTGTCGAGACGGCGCTGCATTGCCCGCGCGAGCATATGGAAGCGGTCTACGAGTTCACCGACCTGGTCATAACCGATATCAAACACATGGACGCCGCAATGCACAAAATCTGCACGGGCGCCGGGAATGAGTTGATCCTGGATAATATAAGACGGACTGCGGAAATGAAAAAAAGACTCGTCATACGGACGCCTGTTGTCCCCGGGTACAACGGCGATGAAGAGAACATCCGTAAAACGGGCGAGTTTATCAGGGATGAACTTGGCGGCGCTATAGTACAGTATCAACTTCTGCCCTACCGGAAGATGGGCACGGAAAAATATGATTCACTTGGTACGCCCTACCCGATGGGCGATTACATCCCTCCCCCGAGGGACGAATGGGAGTCCAGCCTTAAAAGGCTCGCGGATATGCTTGTGCGCGACTATGGCCTCCCTGCCGCCGCCGGTTCGGGCGGCAAACTCTGATCATACCAACTTTCTGTAATCAGAGGGCGAAAAGCCCGTCAAAGCCTTAAAGGACCTCGAAAAGTGGCGAAATTCGCGGAACCCCACGTTTTCGGAAATCGTGTAGACGAAATCGCTGGTTTCTTTGAGCATCTTTTTTGCCTGCTCTATACGGTAGTTGATCAGGTATTTTTTTACGCCGCACCCGAACTGTCGCTTGAATATCTGGCTCAGATATGTGCTGCTTATGAACAGAAACCCGGATATTTCTGTGATCGAAATATCGCGGGCATAATTATCGGCAATATAATTCAGCGCTTTGAGTATGATAGAACTGGTCACCTGGCCGCCGCCCGAATATTGCTCGCGAAGATCCTTTATGCGGTCGCTCATGATATCGAACTGCTCCTCTATGGAAGAAAAGTGCAGCATGCTAGGGCTGATGTTGTGCGGAGCGCCGTCAAACGAGTATTCCACCTCCTCTATCGCGTTGTAAATAGCCGCAATACTCGAGTAAAAAAGAGTGTAACTCATAGAAGGCTTCAGTATTTCAAAGTATAGTTCATGCAGATTGGTTTCCAGGCCGGGATTCATCAGGTCGTAGCGCAGATAGTCGGTGATCTTCTGCAGCAATGCGTTGGTTACCTTTCCGCTGGTCGACTGCTTTGTTTCGGCTATCGAAGACGGCCTCATAACAGCCTTGTCCCGCAGGAAAAATGATACCGCTTTGTCCACATTGAACCTCGCGTATGCGTCGCGGAACCCGGTAGCGTTTGCTATCCGGTCGCTCATATAACGGAAAGCGGTCCTGTTTCCTGTGCAATTGACCAGGTCGTTGATCAGTTCCTCAAACCTCGCGTTTTTTGCAGGCCCGTTTTTCACCTCAAGATCGTTGATAATTATGCAAAGTAAAGTCGGCGTACTGTAAAACACCTCTCCCCCGCCGTACCGGCAGATGATGTCGCCGCATTCACGAGAGAGCAGTTTGCCCGAAAAGTTGTAAATAAACTTGTTCCGCTCATGGTCCGCGAACCCTCCGCCCATCAGTTCCCATAAAAACAAGTAGTAGCCTTTATCCCTGAGGTCAAGTTTGTACTTTTCTTTGCTGTAGGCAAAATCCTCTTCGTTGCACCCGCGCAATATTTCAAGCAGACTCTCGTGGCGCCCTGCTGCTTCAGCCGTTACATCCGGGTCATCTCCCAGCAGCGTCGAGTGATAGCTGATCCGCTCTATCGCGAACTTGCCCTTCAGCGCCGCGTTGAAAAATGTATCTATCTCTTTTATGACCGGCAGTTCACCGACGGTGACGGCATATTGCAGCAAATCAGAGTGTGTCCTCTCGAAAATGATGTAAATAGGGTTCAGACCGGCTTCCAGAATATCAAAAAGGAGATCGTCAATATAGGAAACAGGGTCCTCCGCCTGCAAAACGAAGATGTTGATCCTGTTTTCAACAGCGGTCTCCAGGCACTGCGCGTATGTTTCTGCCTTGCCGCCGATCATAAATGCTGAACTGATCGCACGGCAATGGCTCTCAATAGCTTCAGTGATATCCTCGTCGGCACGAATAACGATCTTTCTCTTTTTATCCTCCGCCATACATAACACCCTCCCGAATAGTCACAATACACCATATGTTCAACACTTCACAGCACTATTCGTTATAAATAGTGAAGAAATCTTTGATAAATGTGTATATTTCTTATTCTGTTATTATATAGCTTTACTATCCGTATCGGATTTGGTAGAATGCAACGCAATATTATATTCTATGATGGATAAGCTGTCAAATCCAACTGCCTGAGATCTAATCCGCTCAGGGGAGGTGTGGGATCAGTGGAAAATGAGGGACCGGCTACGATCGACCCGGAGATAGTCGCAAATCCTGAAATCGAGTATAGCGTAAGAATGAGCAATATCTATAAAAGCTTTGAAGGCGTCCATGCTCTCAGTGACATGCACATCGAGGTCAAACCCGGCGAGATCCATGCGCTTGTCGGTGAGAACGGCGCCGGTAAATCGACTCTCATCCGCGTACTTTCAGGCGTTCACGCGCCCGACAGCGGCCAGGTGGAAATAAACGGCAAGGCTGTTACTCTGCACGACCCCAAAGACGGCATTTTAGCCGGCGTCTCTGTAATATATCAGGAGTTCGCGCTGGTGCAGCATCTGTCGGTTGCGGAAAACATACTCCTTGACGAATTCAGAAGCAAGAGTTTTGTCAACTGGAACCTTATGTACAAGCAGGCGCGCGAGTCTCTCGAAAACCTTGGCTTTACGGATATCGACGTAAGAACCAGCGTCAGGGACCTTAGCGTAGCCTACCAGCAGGTCGTCGAAATCTGCAAAGCGCTCATACGAAAAGCCTCTATTCTCGTGCTGGACGAACCGACGTCCGTTATGACCAACAACGAGGTGGAGCAGCTCTTCAAACTGATACTGAGCCTGAAGGAAAAAGGCGTCTCGATAATCTATATCTCGCACCGCCTGGATGAGATTTTCAAAATCTGCGACCGGATCACGGTAATGAAGGACGGGCAATATGTAAACACCGTCGAAACGTCCTCCATCAGCAAGCACGAGTTAGTGTCAATGATGATAGGGCGCGATTTGAGTACATATTTCCCTCCCCGCAGCAGCGATATAGGCGGCGTCGTACTGAATGCCGAGCATATAAAAGCGGGGCGCGCCGTACGGGATATCTCCTTTGATGTGCGTGAAGGCGAGATACTGGGCCTTTACGGGCTGGTCGGTTCAGGGCGCACCGAGTGCGTCAGGGCTATACTGGGGATAGATAATATCGACAGCGGGACCGTGACATTAAACGGTCAGAAAATCAGGCTCAAATCAACAATGGAAGCCTATAAGCACAGGATCGGCCTTCTTCCCGAAGACCGAAAAAACCACGGGGTGCTTTTACGGCTTCCTATTTATCAAAACATCACCTTGTCATGCCAGAAGCTGATCGCAAAGTTCGGATGGATCTTAAGAAAAAAAGAAAAATCCGTTGTCGAGCGGTATATATCCGACCTGGCGATAAAGACCGCCTCATATATCAATAACGTGGAGAGCCTGTCCGGCGGAAACCAGCAGAAAGTTGCTATCGCCAAGATCCTGGCAGCGGATTCCAAGATCCTGTTTCTTGACGAACCGACGCGCGGAGTGGACGTCGGCGCTAAAATCGAAATATTCAAAATAATCAACGAGTTGGTTGAGCGCAGATACGCCGTCGTTATGATATCGTCTGAAATGGAGGAGATCATCGGCATGTGCGACCGCGCCGTCGTTATCAGAGAGGGACGCAGCGTCGGGGAGTTTCAAAAAGACGAGCTTACGGAGATCAACATCATTCAATACTCAATGGGGGTAAAGACAAATGCCACAGGAGCCTAACAATACCGAAGCGCCATCCGGCACAGCAATTGCAAAGCAAAAGATGTCGGCCGGTACATTCCTTATCCGCTTTAACGCCATCATCATATTTGTAGTTCTTTTCATCGCGGCTTCGATCATATCGCCATTGTTCCTCACAAATACCAACATATTCACAGTACTGCGTCAGCAGGTCGCCTATCTGATCATCGCAATGGGCATGATGATGGTCATAATCACGGGCGGTATAGACCTCTCCGTCAGTTCCGTCACAGCCTGCAGTTCAATCGTAGTCGCGCTGGCAATGACGCAGTGGGGCTTCACCACCGGCGGATGGGACACGTGGGTAGCGATCCTCATGGGCGTTGCGACGGGGGCTGCATTCGGCGCGGTAAACGGGTTTCTGGTAGCCAAGCTGCATATGCCCGCGTTTATCGTGACGCTTGCGATGATGTACGCAGGACAGGGTATCGCATATATGATCACCACGGGAAATACACTTATGCTGGATCAGTCGTCCGCCGGATATCAGGGGTTGGTTGGATTTTCAAAGAACACCTTTTCCGGTCTTGGCATACCCTATACGGTCGTTTTTGCTCTTGTAATAGTCGTAATATTCTACTTTTTGATGAAACACACCACGTTTGGACGCATGGTTTACGCGGTCGGCTCGAACCAGTCGGCGGTCAAACTCGCCGGTATCAACTCCACTAAATACCTCTTCCTCGTTTATCTCCTGTCCGGCACTCTCTGCGGCGTAGCGGGCGTAGTCGTGACGTCCCGCTCCGGAAATGCCTCGGCGCTTACGGTATATACGGACTTCAACATGAGCACCATAGCCGGAGTCGTGATCGGCGGCGCCAGCCTGATGGGCGGCGAAGGCACCGTAGTTATGACCGTGATCGGCGTTTTCATCATTGCGGTCATAGGAAACATCATGAACCTCGTTAACCTCCCGTCGTACCCGCAAATGGTCGTCAAGGCATGCGTTATTATTCTGGCGGTCCTTCTCAAGAGCCTCAGCAGCAAGAAACGCGCTTAATTAATTTGACCCCTAATGAAAATCATTAAAATCAATAAAGGGAGAAAACAAAATGAAAAAAACAAAAAGATTACTCGCGACTATCCTGGCATTACTCATGCTCGCAGCCGTGTTATCAGCGTGCAAAAAAGATCCTCCTGCTCCTCCCGCCCCGGCTCCGTCAGCCGCCCAGCCAAGTCAGGCCGCGCCAGCGCCCGCGCCCGCCGACCCCACAGGAGCTGACGTTTTGGCTCAATTGCTCGCAATGCCCGACAGGATACCGCTCGCCGGTCTGCAGCCTCCAAAACTTGACAGCAGGGCGCACATCGACAAGGCCCTTCCGTTTGTGGCAAAACGCGATCCGATCCTCATAGGTTGGTGCAGCGCGACACAGGGTATGACCTTCTTCACTGAGATGGTCCGCTCCGCGCAGGAAACCGCGGACAAATACGGTTACAACTTTACTTTCCAGGTAGCTAACTTTGATGTAAACGCGCAAATGACGCAGATAGAGAACTTTCTGACGCAAAACGTAGACTTTCTGGTAGTAAACGCTGTTGATATCGACGCGACGGCAAGCTACTATCAGGAGGCGGTCGAAAAGGGCATCCCGGTCATCTGCGTCGGCCCCACGGGAGGCCAGCCGCAGTACCCGGTCATTACTACGATAGTCAGCGGCAGTTTTGAGGCCGGATATGTCGTCGGTATCTACACCGCCCAAAAACTCTACGAAGAGTTCAAAGACAAACCGCTTCAATACGCCACGCTGATGAGCCGCGTCGGCGACTCCGACTCTGAAAGCCGTAACTGCGGGTTTATCAGCGGTTACATATTCGAGCACGCCAGGCTTGCTGGCAGCCCGTATCCGAATAAGTGGGCCGCCGTTATGGAGGGTTACAACTTCTGGAAATCTGTCCGCGACAAGGGTTCGGGAACTTACCAGAATGTAATCGGAGTTCTCGGCTGGGCTTCCGCCAGTTCGACAGAGTCGACAGCAGGCCAGCCGTTCGCCGCGGACCTGCTCACGGCCCATCCTGATATGGATCTGTTCTTCATCGAGACCGCGACCCTGGAACCAGGCGTTATGGCGGAGATCGAACACCACAACATGGTAGCCGGCACAGATCTGTACGTGGCTTGCGGAGCGGACGGTGAAAACTGGACTCTGGCAAACATCAAAAAAGGCCTGATCCTCGCGACGGGCGTCAACGTTCCGTATTACACCGGCGAAGGCGTCGTTGAACTGATACATAAGATCGTGGACGAAGGTTTTGACGCAAACAATCTCCCCGCGACTTCTTACACGCCTACATACTGCATAAACGTCGACAACATCGACGAGTTCTACACGGATCCGGAAGCGCTGTTCGCCCCGATGCAGCCTTGGGATATCCAGACGATCGACCAGTATAACGCGCTAATGGGCGGTTAATACCGTAGTCCGATATATAAAACGCCGATTTGGTTTGGCATTACCTCCTGGCCTTTTGTTATGGAGGTAATGCCTTTTTTTTCAGAAAACCTTGAATGTTCAGCTTAAGTATGTTATTTTTATTGGAAGAACACAAATTTCCGAATATGGAAAGGCATGACGGCTATGAGGGAAATCATTAATACAAAATATGATTTATGCACAGGCTGTAACAGGTGCGTCAGAGAATGCCCCATGGAGACAGCCAATATTACATATCAGGACGAGTCCGGCGACATTAAAGTCAAGGTCGACCACGAAAAATGCATTGCGTGCGGCCGGTGCATAACCGCGTGCAAACATAACGCAAGGTATTTTGAGGACGACGTCGACCGCTTCTTTAGCGATCTGAAAAACGGTACCCCGATGTCGCTTATGACCGCGCCGGCGATCCGGACGAACATACCGGAATACAAAAGGCTGTTCACTTACCTCAGGCAGCAGGGGATCAACAAGATATACGACGTGTCGCTTGGCGCCGACCTGTGCATCTGGGGGTACGTCCGGTATTGCCAGCAAAACGCGGGCAAACCGATCATTACCCAACCCTGCCCGGTCATAGTCAATTACTGCGAGATGTACAGGCAGGACCTTCTGAAATATCTGGCGCCTGTCCAGAGCCCAATGGCGTCGCTTGCCGTCTATATGAGAAAATACGAGGGTATCACCGACTCTATCGCGGCGCTCTCGCCTTGCATAGCAAAAACGCACGAATTTGAGAGCACCGAACTGACGCAGTATAATATCACGTTCCCGAAACTGCTTGAGTATCTGGAGACAAACGGGATAGAACTCCCGGAAGAGGAAACCGGCTTCGACCACTATGAATGCGGTCTGGGGTCATTGTTCCCGATGCCCGGCGGGCTCAGGGAAAACATCGAGTTCTTTCTCGGGAAATCCATCAGCATCGACAGGGCCGAAGGTCAGTCTGTGTACGAAAAGCTGAATATGTATGCGGAAACTCCCGAAGATAAGCTGCCGGTGGTTTTTGACGTTCTGAACTGCGAGGAAGGGTGCAACGAAGGGACCGCTTGCACACATGCGGATAATTTATTCGAAATCAACAGGCAGATGGACGCCAACAGGGATGCGGCGACAGGCGTACGGACAAAAGAGTATTATAACGATCTTTACAAACAGTATGACGAAATGTTCGAACTTGGGCATTTTTTGAGAAGCTATGCCCCTGGTAAAGTATCGCATACCGAAATATCCGACGAGGATATCGAGAAAGCGTTCCTGCTGCTGAATAAAACTACTGAGGAGAAACGGAATGTCGACTGCAGCGCCTGCGGCAGCGATACATGCCGCAAAATGGCGAGAAAAATAGCGCTGGGCGTCAATATTCCGAGAAACTGTATAGTAAGGGCGCTTGAAACGGCAAAAGAAGAACACGAGAGGAGTATCAACACCCTCGAACAGTTTGCGGTGATCTGGGACAATATTGAGAGCGGTTCTTTGATAATCGACGCCGCGACCCGGACGGTACTGGACGTAAATCCGGCTGCTGTGCGTATGTTTGGCGGCTGTAAGGAAGAAATGATCGGCATAAAATGCTATGACCTTTTCGGGCAGCATGTGTGCCAGATACTGGACGAACACCAGGAAATGACCCGAGAGGAACATAAGTTCACTACAGCGGACGGTATGGACATCCCGGTACTCAAATCCGTGTCGAAAATAGATTACAACGGCCGTCCCGCGCTGCTTGAGAGTTTTACGGATATATCTCAGCTCAAAAAGATAGAAGAGCAGAAAAACATGCTTGAAGCCAGCGGCCGTATGAAAGCCATGTTTGACGCGACCCCCCTGTGCGCGCACTTCTGGAACGAAAACCTCAAACTGATCGACTGCAATCAGGAGGCTCTCCGGCTGTTTAACATATCCACAAAACAGGAGTACATGGACAGGTATTATGAAACGACCCCGGAATTTCAGCCGGATGGAAGGCCTTCAAGAGAAACTGCCGCGCAGTTGGTAAAGAAAGCGTTCGAAGAGGGTTTCATGCGGTTTGAATGGATGCGCCAGGCTCTTGACGGGGAACCCATTCCGGTCGAAGTCACCCTGGTTCGCGTTGACTACAAAGGTGAAAACCTCATAGCCGGCTATATCAGGGACCTGAGAGAGCAAAAACAGATGATCCAGGAGATCAACGACACGGCGGCAAGGCTGAAAGCGATCGTTTCCAACTACTCAGGCACGATTTGGAGCGTCGACCGCGACAATATCATCACATTGTTTGACGGACAGCATCTGAAAACCGTCGGCATGACCTCCCATTTTCTGGAAGGCAAGCATCTCCATCTCGCCAAGCAGATCAACAGGCACGCGGACATCATTGAAAACGTGGAAAAAACATTTGCCGGCGAACCGCAGGACTGGATATCGGAAGTAGACGGCAGGCTGTACCGGTCGCGTACCGCTCCCATACATGACGACAGCGGCAGTGTTTCCGGGGTCGTCGGAAATCTGGACGATATGACCGATTTCCTGCAGCTTCAGAAAGACCTGGAGACCGCGCTTGAGAAAGCCGAGGCTGCCGTTCACGAACTTGAAGCCGCGCAATCAACCACGTCGGCCATGTTTGAAGCCAACCCGCACATCAATATACTGTTTGACTCGAAATTCAGGGCGATCGACTGCAACCCGGCCGCGATAAGGTTCATGGGTTTTGATAATGAAGAAGAAATGCTTGCGGGATTTTTAGAGCGCATGATAAACAGTATACCTGAATTCCAGTCGGACGGCCGCCCTTCCCTGCCCCTCGCCGAAAGGCTTATGAGCGCGGCAAACGAAGGTTATGTAAAATTTGACACCGAAGTGATACTCGGCGGTATACGGCGGAGCCTGAATGTTGAAATAAAGCGGATCCCGTACGAAAAAAGCTTCGCGCTCGTAGGCTATGTCTTTGATATGACAGATATCCACGACAGGGAGATGGAACTCGCGCGCGCGCATGAACTCAACAAGCTTCAACTGACAAAACTGGATCTGGTCGTCCAGGCGTCAAAAATCGGATTATGGGATATGGAAGTCGTGCACGACACCCCGATGGATCCGAATAACAGGTTCACGGTGTCGGACGAGTTCAGGCATATGCTCGGTTTCACGGACGAAAGTGATTTCCCGAATATTCTCTCAAGCTGGAGCGACCGGCTTCACCCGGACGACACAGAATCCGCCCTTGAAGCCCTTTCAAAGCACCTGCTTGATACGACCGGGAAGACCCCGTATGACGTGGAGTTCCGCCTTCTCCGCAAAGACGGCGAGTATGCGTATTACCACGCGTCCGGCGAGACTATCCGCGACAGTAAAGGCGAAGCCCTGCGCGTGGCGGGCGCGCTTGTGGACATAACCGAAACGAAGAACCTCCTGCTCGACACCGAAAGGCAGAAAATAGAGGCTGAAGCCGCCAACCAGGCGAAAACCGCGTTCCTCAGCACAATGAGCCATGAGATACGCACCCCGATGAACGCGATACTGGGCATTACGGAAATACAACTGCAAAACAACGAACTTGATCAAAATGTGAGGGAAGCCCTGGGTAAGATATATACATCCGGCGACTTGCTGCTCGGAATAATCAACGACATACTGGATCTGTCGAAAATCGAAGCAGGCAAACTCGAACTGATAATCGCAAAATACGAAATAGCCAGCCTTGTCAGCGATACCGCGCAGCTCAATATGATGAGGATCGGCAGCAAACCGATCGAGTTCGAACTCTATGTCGACGAAAACCTGCCCACGCTGCTGATGGGCGATGAACTCCGCGTCAAGCAGATATTGAACAACCTGCTTTCCAACGCGTTCAAGTACACCTCGGAAGGCCTCGTCAGGCTGTCGGTATCCGCGGAACGGATCGACGCTAACGACGACGAGGTCACGCTGATCTTCGGCGTGCAGGACAGCGGCCAGGGGATGACTCCGGAACAGGTGAGCAAGCTTTTCGACGAGTATTCGCGCTTCAACCTCGAAGCAAACCGCACTACCGAAGGCACCGGGCTCGGAATGAGCATAACAAAAAATCTGATACGTATGATGAAGGGCGAAATACTTGTGGACAGCGAGCCCGGCAGGGGTTCAACGTTTACGGTAAAGCTTCCGCAGGGCTTGATAAACTCCGAAGTATTGGGCAGCGAGATGGCGGAAAACCTTCATCAGTTCCGCACGAGCAGCAGGGCTCAGATGAAGCGCGTGCAAGTCACGCGCGAACCGATGCCTTACGGGCACGTTTTGATAGTCGACGATGTTGAGACCAATATTTATGTCGCAAAAGGCTTGATGACGCCGTATAAACTGAAGATGGATTCCGCTGAAAGCGGCTATGCGGCAATAGAGAAAATCAAGGACGGTAACGTATACGATATCATATTTATGGATCATATGATGCCGCAGATGGACGGGATCGAAACGACGCAAAAACTCCGCGGCATGGGATATACCGAACCTATAGTAGCGCTGACGGCGAACGCGGTTTCAGGGCAGGCTGAGATTTTCCTCGGCAACGGGTTTGACGACTTTATTTCCAAACCTATCGACGTCCGCCAGCTAAACACTGTGCTCAATAAGCTGGTCCGTGATAAGCAGCCCCCGGAAGTACTTGACGCCGTAAGGCAGCAGGCTGAAGAGGCCAAAGGCCGGGCTTCCGAATCAGAGGCTCAGCCTGATATCGACCCTGAATTTGCCGAGATATTCCTCCGCGACGCAAAAAAAGCCCTGGCGACGCTTGGCGAGATAAACGACAATGGAGATTACGGTAACGAAGACGATCTGCGCACTTATATAATAAACGTGCATGGTATGAAGAGCGCGCTTGCGAACATAAAGGAAATGGAATTATCCGCCGTAGCGCTGAAGCTGGAGATGGCGGGGCGCGAGGGAAAACTGGAAATGATCGTTGAAGAAACCCCCGCATTCCTGTCTTCATTGCATGCGTTTATCGAAAAACTCTCTTCCGTTTCACAGGACGACGGCGGCGACTCGGCGGATTCAGATCCGTCATTGCTGAGAGAAAAACTCCTTGCGATCAAAGCCTCGTGCGAAGAGTATGATGAAGACGCCGCTGAAGCTGCGGTTGCTGAACTCAGAAAAAAGCAATGGTCAAAAGATACTAGAACGCTGCTAGACTTCGTCTCCGAAAACCTGCTGCACAGTGATTTTGACGAGGTCATAGCGGCAGTGGATGAGCGACTGAAAATGTAAAATGCAAAATGTAAAACTCAAGGGCTTCGGGGACGGGGCCCTTGGTCTTTGTCGTGAAAATTGAATTATTTATTCGAGATTTAGTAATTTTATTCTAATAACCGTAATTTGGTTGGCAATAGGGTTGCTCTGTGGTATTATCGGAGTTGCGCGGAAAGTCGAGGGATCGTCATATGGCCAAACTGTATTTCAGATACGGTGCTATGAACAGCGGTAAGACCGCTAACTTGTTAATGGTCGCGCACAATTATTTAGCCCAGAACAAAGACGTAATAATCATTAAACCCTCGAAGGATACCCGCTGGGGCGCCGACAGCGACGTTAAGTCCCGCGCGATAGAAGGTTCGTTTCCCGCCGTAACGGTAAGTGATTCGGATGATATCAAGGCAATCGTGAAAAGCAGGATCAATACTGTTCACGCTATTTTAGTAGAAGAAGCTCAATTTCTTTCAAAAAAACATGTCCGTGATTTGGCAATTATCGCGGACAGTTTTGATATCCCGGTCATTTGTTATGGACTTCGGTGCTCTTTCATGGACGGAGAGCTTTTTGAGGGAAGCGCGGCGCTGATGTACTGGGCCGATAGTATAGAAGAAGTAAAAACAGTTTGTGAATACTGCCGGAGCAAAGCCACGAAGAATCTGCTTCGTATAAACGGTATACCGCAGTACACCGGTACGACAAACGTTGTCATGGGCGACGTGGACGGCACACAAACATCGTTTACCCCCGTGTGCCGCAAACACTACCTTAACCCGCCATAAAGATTTACATTTTACACTATAGAGAAGGAGAGATAGGATGAGCAGACTAAAAATTATATCGCAAAGCCGTTCAGAGCAGGTATTAGACGATATCTACAGAGATGTCATCCGCCGGATATCATCGTCCCACTCATTACTTTGCCCTGTGGATATGGCTTCCGCGTTCCTGCGCGTGTGCCACGCGCAGTCATGCGGAAAATGCGTGCCGTGCAGGATCGGAGTCGGGCAGCTGGGATTGATGATTGAACGGATACTGAACGGCGAAGCCAATATGGATCTGCTTGAGCAACTCGAAAAGACCGCCCTGGCAATTCGTGATTCCGCCGACTGCGCCATTGGATTTGAGGCAGCTTCCATGGTTTTGCGCGGGCTTGAAGGTTTTTACGATGACTATGTCGAGCATATTCGAAGCGGCCGTTGCTCAGTAGATTCACAGCAATACGTACCTTGCATATCACTTTGTCCCGCAGGCGTCGAGATACCCGATTATATCGCGGCGGTCGGAGCCGGCGCATATGCTGACGCTATACGTATAATACGTAAGGATAACCCCTTTCCAAGCGTATGCGGTTATGTATGCGAGCATCCGTGCGAAGACCGGTGCCGCCGTCGTATCATTGACGACGCTGTCAACATCCGCGGGCTCAAGCGTGTCGCGGCTGACAACGCAGGACAGGTGCCGCCCCCCGAGCCGTTATATGCTTCTACCGGAAAACGCGTAGCAATTATCGGCGGCGGGCCGGCCGGCTTGACAGCAGCTTATTTTCTTAAGCTGATGGGGCATGACGTCGAAGTATTTGAAAAAAGCAACAAACTAGGCGGTATGCTCCGATTCGGTATCCCGCGTTACCGCTTGCCTGCTGATAGACTGGACTGGGATATCGATGCTATTCTCCAAACCGGCGTCACAGTACACATGAATACGGAGATCGGCGCGGTCCTAACTGTCGATGAGTTGCGTGATAAATTTGACGCGGTTTTCATATCTATCGGCGCTCATACTGATAAGCGATTGAACATACCGGGCGCTGACGGGCCCGGCGTGATACCAGCTATAGAAATGCTCAGGGAACTGGGCGCCGGTTACATACCGGATTTCAGCGAAAAAACAGTTACTGTTGTTGGCGGCGGCAACGTCGCGATGGACGCGGCGCGAAGCGCGGTACGCGCAGGCGCCAAGCGTGTAAACATTACTTACAGGCGCAGGCGCGAGGATATGACCGCCCTGCCTGAAGAGGTCGACGGCGCGGTTTCAGAAGGTTGCGAACTGATCACCCTTATGGCGCCTGATAGTATCGAACGTGATGAAAAAGGAAGGATCACAGCCTATATAGCCAAACCGCAGTATGCAGCTAAGCTGGATCCCAGCGGCAGGCCTACACCAGTCGACACCGGGGAGTCTCCGGTAAGATATCCATGCGATATTATAATCGTCGCTATTGGTCAGGCTATTGAGTCAGGTCACTTCGGAAACTCGCAGATACCGCTCAACAGAGACGCGATCCGCGCCGGAGAGGACGCCGTCGTACTTGAACAACACGGAGTATTCGCGGGCGGCGACTGCGTAACAGGTCCCGCCACAGTAGTAAGCGCTATAGCATCAGGAAAAGTCGCCGCCGCAAACATCGACGTATTCCTCGGTTATCACCATACGATCGAGCCTCTGGTTGAGACACTCCCGCACAGCATTGTCGACGTGACCCCATGGGGCCGCGCGAACATGGTCGAGCGCGAGGCTGCCATAAGAAAGAACGACTTCGATGGAATAGAATGCCAGCTTACCTGTGAGACAGCCGCGCGTGAAGCCGGACGATGTCTCAGGTGCGACCACTATGGACATGGGCCTTACTATGAGAACAGGAGGAAGAGATGGTAAACCTAACGATTGACAACTGCGCTGTACAAGTACCGGAGGGTACAACAATACTGGACGCCGCAAAAACAGCCGGTATTTTCCTTCCGACTCTTTGCTACCTGGAGGATGTAAACGACATCGGCACATGCCGTGTATGCGTAGTCGAAGTTGAAGGGGCGCAGAGATTGGTTACCTCCTGTAACACGCTCGTAGAGGAAGACATGGTCGTTTCTACCAACTCACGGCGAGCTCGTGAAGCCCGAAAGGTGAACGTAGAACTTATACTTTCACAGCATGACGCCCAATGCGCCTCCTGCGTCAGGAGCCAGACCTGCGCTTTGCAAACACTGTCAAATGATCTTGGCATAATCGAGAACGCCTATAAAAAAGATATAAGGTACGGACGATGGGATAAAAACTTCCCGCTCATCAGACATGAATCAAAATGTATAAAGTGCATGCGCTGCGTACAGTTTTGCAACAATGTCCAGCAAATAGGCGTATGGGACTCGATTAACAGCGGAGGGCGCGCTACCGTCGGCGTATTCGACGGCAGAAAACCGGCTGAAACCCACTGCGTGCTCTGCGGTCAGTGTATCACGCACTGCCCTGTCGGCGCTCTGCGGGAGCGTGACGATACAGACAGGGCTTTTGAGGCGATTGCGGATCCCAGTAAAGTCACCGTCGTCCAAATTGCGCCTGCAGTCCGTTCCGCCTGGGGCGAGTCCCTCGGCATTCCACGCGAGGAGGCTACTATCGAAAGGATGATAACCGCGTTTCGCCGCATAGGTTTTGACCATATCTATGACACATCCCTGACAGCAGATCTCACCGTCATTGAGGAGGGGCGCGAATTCATTGATTTATTAAAATCAGGAAACGAGGACAAATTCCCGCTTCTGACTTCATGCTGCCCCGCGTGGGTGCGCTTTCTGAAGTCCAATTATCCGGATATGCTGCCTTTGATGTCGACCGCCAAATCTCCTCAACAGATGTTCGGCGTTCTTGCTAAAACAGTTATAGCAAAGCAGCTTGGCGTCGACCCGTCCAATGTAGTGTGCATTTCAGTAATGCCCTGCACAGCTAAGAAAAGCGAATGCGATCTGCCAACTATGAAGAATGAGCTTACCGGACCGGATGTGGATCTTGTACTTACGACACGCGAAATCGACCGAATGATCCGTGCCTGCCATATCAATCCCGCAAATCTTGAAGAAGGCGAGTTCGATCTTGTCGAAGGGTATAGTTTCAACTCTGGAGCCGGCGTTATATTCGGCGCCACAGGGGGCGTAATGGAAGCGGCGCTGAGGTCAGTGTATTATTTAGTCACCGGAGAAACACCGGATCTTGAAGCATTCTATAATATCCGCGGCCATGACGGTTGGAGAGAAGCTACATTCCAGGTCGCGGGCAGCCCGGTCACTGTTGCTGTAGCTTCAGGGCTGGGAAACGCAAGGCGATTGGTTGAAGCTATAAGGCGCGGAGAAGTTAAATATCATTTTGTGGAAATCATGTCATGCCCCGGCGGCTGCGCCGGCGGCGGAGGGCAGCCGATCAAACCGAACTTCGAGTTAGCCGAGGAACGAAAAGACAATCTCTACCAACTCGACAGTGACGCCGCTATACGCTTTTCACATGAAAACCCATCTGTTACAAAGCTATATGAGAACAATCCGGATATATCGCACAGTCTGCATACAAACCACTTTGCCTGGGAAATGCCGCAAAATCCGTTTGTAAAATAAAAGCAGGTAAGAAAAGCAGGTGACCGAAATCATCTGCTTTTTTTATGGATAAACACTGAATCAGCGCTGTTGATCCCTGGCTCACTGCAACGTCGCTTGTTCTTACAGATTTGGCGATGGAGCATAGCGCAAATCGTATGTATCCTGCATGACTTTTACTAACCGGTATATCGCTTCGTTATACGGCGTCGGTATGCCGTACCTCTCCCCTTCTCTGACTACTGTTCCGTTAATAAAATCTATTTCAGTTTTGCGCTTGTGATAAGCGTCGATCAGCATTGATACGTAGTGAAGCGTTTTTGTCTGTTCACGGGGGAGAAGCCCTGTCGAATGCGTTTCCCAACACTTCTCGAAAGACAAATCTATCCCCTTGGCACGCGCCACCAGGCATGTTTCCCGCACCATTTCCTTCATAAGTATGACGCCGTCACTGTGATATAATGAGTCCTGATTAGCAATTTGCAAAAGGGCGGCGATACCGTTAAACATCACATTATTGGACAGCTTATCCCAAATCATTTCATTTATTTTATCTGTGCATTCCGCCGGCATGCCTCCGGTACAAAGAAGCCTTTCAAGCTCCATATATAATCCGTGATACGGCGTATCAGACCCGAAAGGCGCAAAATAGACTCCTTTTGGACTGTTTGCGAAACGAGGGCTTCCCAGTATCCTGCCCGGCGCCAGCAGATTGCCGGAAGCTTTCAGGAGCCCAAGTCCAATATGGTCTTTATCAAAATGCTTTGCCAGTAAATCAGCGCCGCCTACTCCATTTTGCAGTGTAATAGCTACTGTATCTTTACCGAAAAGTTGTCCGTTTTCTGTGACAGCTTTTTCCGTATCATAACACTTTACAAGAACTATTACAGCGTCACAAACGCCGATACCCGCGCCGCTGACTTCGGCGCCGTCCACAAACACTGTCTGTGGCGCGTCTTCATTCTCCAGCTCCATGGTCAGGCCCTTCTCGCGAACCGCCCTCATGTGTTCTTCATAAACATCGATAAAGAAAACTTCCCCGCCGCCTTTTTTCAGATGCGCCCCGACTAATGAACCCATTGCTCCGGCGCCTAGTATACCAATTTTCATTTTTTCACTCGCCTCTCTGAATAATATGTCGATCCTGATGAAACTGCCAAGGATTTCTCCCGTTTCATCCGCGCAGTTTATACCACTAGTCCCGCGATATGTATTTGCGCAGTACATTTATGACTTCTTCAAACACCAAGGGTTTTCCAATATGGCCGTTCATCCCGGCTTCCAGACATTTTTGGACGTCTTCTTTGAACACATTTGCGGTCATTGCTATTATGGGAATGGTTTTCGCGTTTTGTACATTATTCGCTCTGATCCTCTGCGTCGCTTCAAGCCCGTCCATTTCCGGCATTTGCATATCCATAAGTATAGCTTCGTATTTATCGTGAGATTCTATAAACATACTGACCGCTTCCTCGCCGTTCTTGGCGCAGTCTATCTCTAATTCGGTAGGCGCAAGAAGCGCCAGCACTATTTCGCGATTGATTTCAACATCCTCGGCAAGCAGGATACTATGTCCTTTATAAATCCCTTCTATACTTTCGGAAGCGTTATCGGTTTCATTTTGCGCCAGCCCTAGAATTTTACTTACAGCGTCAGAGATAGTGGATGGAAATAAAGGCTTTTGCAAGAACATATTGACGCCGGCTTCTTTTGCGCGCTCGCCGATCTCGCTGTAATCGACGGCTGAAGCCATAACAACAAACGTCTTGCTGTCCGCAGACATTCTCATTCTCAACTCTGTCGTCAGTTCAATGCCGTCCATATCCGGCATTCTCCAATCCACGAATAACAGGTTATAGTTACCGCCTTGCCCGAACAGCGCAATCGCTTCCGCGCCGCTCGCGGCGACGTCGCAGTGTCCGCCGAACTTGTCAACGATCCCCTTGAAATCCTGTAATATATATGGATCGTCGTCTACGGCCAGGATACGTATATTCGGCCAGTCAATTTCCTTGATATCTGTTTTTGATTCACCGCGCTGCATCTTTATTGTGAAGATAAATGATGCGCCCCTGCCAAGTTCCGACTCCACGCTGATCGTGCCGTCCATCATTTCTACGATGTTTTTTGAAATCGCAAGCCCCAACCCCGTCCCTCCGAACTTGCGCGACGTACTGCTCTCAGCCTGCTGGAACGATTGAAACAGTTTCGCCTGCTGTTCAGGGCTTATACCTATCCCCGAATCGGATATTACGAATTTTATCCCGCAGACGCCGTTTTCTTCACCTAAATAATATGTTTGGAGCTTAATTGACCCCTCGTCCGGAGTGAATTTTATAGCGTTGCCCAGCAGGTTGGTTATCACTTGCGCAAGGTGCTGGTCGTCTCCGAACATGAACTGCGGTATGTTTCTGTCGACATATACGGACAGCCGCTGTTTCTTTTCATCTACGCGCATCGTTATTACGTTTATAACGCGCACCAGCATTTTTTCAAAATTAAAATCTGACGACGAGAGTTCAAATTTGCCGGATTCAATTTTCGATATGTCCAGGACGTCGTTAATGACTCCTAAAAGATGGATGGATGCGCCTTCAATTTTGCTTAACGCATAGTCTTTTTGCTCAATATCATGCGCCTGCGTTCCGATAGTAGTCATACCTATGATAGCATTCATGGGCGTCCTGATTTCATGGCTCATATTTGATAAAAAGTTGCTCTTTGCCTTGCTTGCTTCCGTCGCCCGGTCAAGCGCGTCGGCGAGCTGCTCATTCATTTTACTGAGCTGGAGCGACTGTTCGTGCCTGGTTATTGAGTTTACCAGCATTAAGCCAGCGGACGTCAGCATGTTTACCTCGTCGTCCGAAAACACTCGCTCCCT
>Ga0082212_10001466_pt1 | contig 34779 bp, 21 predicted proteins | sample TergutNt197P3_FD_71548 | JGI IMG/M metagenome (GOLD analysis project Ga0082212, IMG submission 71548) | Neocapritermes taracua P3 segment gut microbial communities from Petit-Saut dam, French Guiana - Nt197 P3 | ecosystem: Host-associated > Arthropoda: Insects > Digestive system > Gut ... | reverse complement strand
CAACCCAATCATCAGATAAATACTAATTTGTCGCATCTTATTACATTTTTGATTTTCAATTTTCAATTCTCAATTCTCAATTCACATGTATGATGCTATTTTTTAAAAAGGTGGCAGCATACGGTTCAATATTTCACGACAAAAGTATCGCATGGCTGATGGCGCTAAAACAGTTTTTCGGTGAAAGCAGGGAAAAAAACGATGAAAGGGGGATAAAAAGGGTTCATTATACTATAGCTTGCTATTATTCAAAAATATTTTTTCAAGCGAAATGGCTGTAAAAAGGAGAACTTTTTTTTAAAAATTCAAAATACCTTTTTATTTTTGTCCGGTATTTTTAAAACGAACACTTCTGGAAATGTATTGTGCTTTTTTCGACATATACAGTTTGCCAGGACTTGAAATAACAAGACCTGTCACAATGTTTTTTATTTTACAAAATTTTTACGACTTGAAAACTTAATCGGATTCATATGTCTCATTTAGAAGGATATCCTTTGGATAAAGAGCGTTTTGAAGAAATATTTACAAAATATTATTCAATGCTTTGCATCATAGCTTATGACTATCTCAAAGACAAATCATTGGCTGAAGAAATGGTACAGGAAACTTTCCTTGCTGTATGGGAAAAGAGAAATTCAATTGTAGTTACTCCTGCCATCAAATATTTTTTGATCAAATCCACACAAAATACATGTTTGCAATATCTTCGGAAGAAAAAAACGGAAACGCAAAGCATCGACGCGGTATCAACCGATAAGTTTATTTCATGGAGTGATAATTATCCGTTAGGACAACTTTTTGAAAAAGAGATTGCCGGTATTATTGAGCAAACTGTACATTCCTTTCCGCCACAGATCAAAAAGGTTTTCATTTTGAGCAGATACAGGGAGATGACCTATTCGCAGATAGCCAATTTATTAAATGTGTCGCAAAACACGGTCAAAACGCAGATAAAGATTGCATTATCACGGTTGCGTTTTGCTCTGAAAGACTATTTAACAACTGAATAACTGAATAACCGAAACCAAAATTTTTTATTCTTTTATCACCCCCTCATTCATTTTTTGCATTTTAATATCAGAACCATCATAAATATGAACGAACAAATCAATATCGAGTCGTTGATTGGTAAATTTTTCAATGGCACTATCCTTGAAGATGAACATCTGGAGTTAGTATCCTGGATCGCTCAATCTAAGGAAAATGAATTAATATTCAATCAAATACGTGAAATTTTATTAGTAACGATGGTCGATGATGAAAATTTCCAATTTGATGTGCAGGCCGCTCTTGAACAGGTCAGATCAAAAATTCGTTTGAATCGTCAGATTACCGGATTCAAAACGCCTCAACCGCGTAAAGTTCTTACATTATCCTATCGTTGGGCTGCAGTAGCGGCAGTTTTCCTTTTCATCAGCGGCATTTTGCTGCAAAATTGGATATACCGGCTATCAGGAACTTCTGACGTATATCAGGAAGTAATTGTCCCACTGGGTTCGCAAACAAAGGTGGTACTGCCCGACGGATCGCAGGTAAATCTGAATGCAGGTTCTACATTACGCTATCCCGGAGGTTTTGGAATCGGAAAACGTGATGTGTGGCTCGACGGCGAAGGTTTTTTTGAAGTCTGCAAATCATCAGCGCCTTTTATCGTTCATTCGGGAACGGTGCAAATCAAGGCTCTTGGCACAAGTTTTAATGTCCGTGCCTATTCATCCGATAAAATTGTCGAAACCACATTGGTCAGCGGGAAAATTGAGGTTACAGGTACCGGCCATCGGGAAACGACCAGAGAAACGTTGACCTTACTGCCGAATCAAAAACTGATTATTTCCGGTTCACAGGAAAATGTAGATCATGTAAAGGAAGAAAGCAGCAATTCAGTGAGAATACCTGTTGAAGGTATGATACTGAAGGAAGATATCGATCCCGTGCCTGAAATATCCTGGAAGGACAACAAGTGGATCGTCAACCGTGAAGATTTGGGAAGTCTGGCAGTTAAACTGGAAAGACGGTTTGACATCGAAATCGTATTTCAGGACGAACAATTAAAATCGTCCCGCTACAACGGCTCATTACCTGATCTTTCTTTGGAACAGGTATTGAACGTCATCAAAATAGCATCGCCCGTAGATTTTTCTATCAACGGGAAAACAGTCATTTTTTTCGAAAACAAAAAATATTAAGATCGGATTTACGAATGATCCGGAGAGATGATCATATTGAACCTGAAAATGTAAAGCCTATGGGAAGATAAAAGCAATAATGATCCACAAAAAAAGCATGTAAGATACGTCAATATCTCACATGCACAAGATGATAATGTCCTGATGAATAGGTGATTCATATAAGGACAAATATAAACTTAAAAAAACAAAGATATGCAAATTAATTTAATTTTTAACAAAAACTCCATTTCATTATGGAATAAAATTTTTCTGATAATGAGACTGAATTTATTTCTTATGTTAGTAGGATTAGCGCCGATGTATGCCAATCTATATTCGCAAAGCGCTAATATGAGCATTCATGTAAGCAACATGCCTATGCGCGATGCTTTAAAACAAATTGAACAGGCAAGCGGGCTGTACTTTTTCATGAGTGATGATCTTGCTGTAATGGACGAACCGGTGTCTATTGACGTACAGGACAAAAGTTTTGACGATGTCATGAAGACGGTGTTGAAAGGACGGGGTTTATCTTACAGGATGTATGAGAACAACTTAGTGGTTATCACTGAGGAAACGGTATTCAAACAGGGGATTACCGTAACCGGTACCGTTACCGACAATACAGGCGACCCGCTGCCGGGCGTGAATGTGGTGGTCAAAGGAACTTCTATCGGCCAGGTAACAGATGTGAACGGGAGATATACCATTAATGTGGCCGACGGTAATGCAGTGCTGCAATTTTCATTCGTAGGTTATATGACTGCCGAATTTGCGGTAGGAAATCAAAGAATGATCAATGTTGAGTTGCGTGACGACGCCCGCGAACTGGAAGAAGTAGTGATCATAGGTTATGGCACTCAAAAGAAAGCAAACCTGACGGGCGCAGTAGAAGTTATCAGCGAAAAAACGCTTGTCAACCGTTCGGCGCCTACCGTTGCCCAACTGATTCAGGGGGTTTCGCCCAATCTGAACATCGGCATGACAAGAGACGCAGGCGAACCCGGCGCTACCCGGAACTGGCAAATCAGAGGTCAGGGCAATTTGCAGGGAACCAGCAGTGGCAATCCCAATACCGGTACTACCAGATATGACGGACCGCTTATTCTGGTAGACGGCATAGAAACCTCTCCCGATCACATTGATCCCGAATCCATCGAAAGCATTTCCATTCTGAAAGATGCTTCATCGTCGGCAATTTACGGATCGCGCGCGCCTTTCGGCGTGGTGCTGATCACCACCAAAAAAGGGAAAAATCAGGCGGCAAGGGTATCCTACAACAACAATTTCGCATTTCACAGACCTTTAAATGTACCGCATTTTGTGGATGCTCTGACATTTGTGAATGCTTACAGACAGATACAAATAGAAGGAATGGGGCGGGATATAAGCTTAATCAACACCGCATTGTTTCCCCCAGCACAGGTTCAGCGCGTCAAAGACCACATGACAGGAACCTATCCGTATGAATACAACATAGACGCTCAATTCGGAAGCCAAAACAATCCGCGATGGATAGGGAACGCCAATTACGACTATCCCTCCTTATTTTATGACAGAAGGGATCCTACCCAGAGACACAGCATCAATGTGGAAGGCGGCAACGAAAAAATGAATTTTTACGTTTCAGGAGCGTATCTGAACCAGCCCGGATTGCATACCTGGGGAAACGACGGTTATAAACGGTACAACGTATTGGCAAATGTGTCTGCGCAAGCTGCCGACTGGATCAGGTTCAACGTCGGTTTGAGATATGCAAAAGACGAAACCGACCGTCCGCTGCCGATCCAAAACACAACGGATCGTTATTACCTGCCCCGCCAGATCATCACCTTTGGTCCCATAACGCCCATGTACAATATGGACGGCACCTACCAGAACATTATGATTAATGCGCTGAGGCTCGTAGGAAGAGAGGTGATCACCGGTCATAACTTTGCCCTCAATCTTGGCGGCGAGATAGAACCGGTTAAGGGATGGAAAACCAGCATGAGTTATCATTATAAATATGCCGGAAGTTCGAATTATCAAAATCCGAAACCGGCATACTATAATGTCGGCCACCTGCCCACATTTACAACCGGTGCAGCCAGCATAGGAAACGCAGGACATACTGAAGCTACTATGGGTTCGAGGGAAGATCTGGCTACCTCCGACCATATTTTGATCAACGCAGTCAGTTCTTATGAACAGTTGTTCGGGAAACATTACTTCAAAATATTAGCAGGATACGAACAGGAATTATTCCGAAACTCAAGTATAACCGGTTCTGTAACAGAAGGTATAACCGCGAGTGTTCCGTCCATCCAAACCGGTCTCGGAACAAAAACCCTTTCCTCTGCAAGATCCCATTCTTCGAATCAGGGTTATTTCGGCCGTTTGGAATATAATTTCAACGAAAAATACCTGTTGGAGTTGAACGGACGGTACAGCGGATCATCCAGATATGCGAAAGATGACAGATGGGGATTTTTCCCGTCGGCTGCCGTGGGATACGTGATTTCGAAAGAAGCGTTCTGGGCGCCGATACAGGAATATGTCAACTTTTTGAAATTCAGGGTTTCATACGGATCGGTGGGCAACTGTAATGTGGGGAATTATCTGTATCTGTCAACCATAACAGTTGCAGACAATTACTTTTATTTGATGAATGGAGTGAGACCCAAATGGGTAAACGGATCTCCCGCTATAATCAGCGACGATTTGACGTGGGAAAAAATCAGGACGTTGAATCTGGGAGCGGATGCCGCTTTCCTGAACAACCGGCTGACCACGACTTTCGAATGGTACAACCGTACCACCGTCGATATGGTTGGCCCTGCTGAAACCCTGCCCGCTACTTTGGGGGCGTCTGCGCCCCGGACAAACAATGCCGAGTTGGAAACCAAGGGCTTTGAACTCATGATCAACTGGAGAGACCGGATTTCTAAGGATTTGTCATATAATGTCGGATTCACGCTGGGTAACAACAAAACGAAAATTACAAAATACCGTAATGCATCCGGTGATATCGGCGAATGGTATGCCGGAAAGATGTACGGCGATGTTTGGGGTTATGACGTAGAGAAAATCATACAAACAAAGGAAGAAGCTTTGGAAGTGTATGATTCTTCAACCGGAAAAAACACACAGAGGTATCTTTATGACGGCGTATGGCAGGAGGGCGACTTTAAATTCGTGAGCCGCCAGGCAGACGGCACGGTTGATGAAGGTGAAAGAAGATTAGACAACCACGGAAGTATCAGAATCATCGGCAACACTACGCCCCGTTTCAATTATGGTTTTACTGCCGGAGCGACATGGAAAGGCTTCGATTTCAATATGATGTGGCAGGGCGTCGCCAGACGTGATTTTTTCCCGGGTACAATGAATGCCAATTATTTCGGATGGGTATTCGGCGGAGCGCAGGGTACCGAATCGGCATTTTTCAAGGACGGCCCGTCGCTCGATTACTGGAGACCTGCCAATTCCGATCCTGAATATGGATTAGGCCCCAATACCAATTCATTTTTGGCAAGGAATTACTGGGATCAGAATCAGACAAATAAGAACAGACCCAGAAGCAACCGCGGTATTGACAGATTTAAACTCAATGCCGGCTACCTGCGCCTGAAAAACGTTCAGGTAGGATACACCCTTCCTGCATATCTTTCGAAAAAGGTTTGGGTGGAAAGAGCCAGATTTTATATTTCGGGTGAAAATTTACTGACGTTTACCTCGTTGCCCAAAACAATGGAACCTGAAACTTCCTTTGCTTCAGACCCCTCACAAGGCGGGCAGACATACGTCGGGTCATATTACCCCATCACCAGATCAATATCCTTTGGACTTAATTTAACCTTTTAAATTTGATCAAAATGAACAGATTAAAATCAATTATTTTTTCGACCTTGATTGCCTCCATATCAATCCTGTCTTCATGCGACAGCGATTTTTTGGAAAAATACCCGTTGGACAGGGTTTCGGATTTGGATTACTTCAAAACAGCGAAAGACCTGGAGACGTATATGAATCAGTTTTATTGCCGGCAATCTTTCCCGCTCTATTGGTGGACGATAGGCGGAACGGGTTTATCAAGTCCTCCCTTTTATATGACCACAAATTCATCAGAGGGTGACGGTTATGATTTCAACAGCGATCTCATGATTACCGGCGAAGCGATCCACACGCGGCTGAACGGAGCCACAAGCATTAATTCCGGTCCCTGGGATTTTCGCATGATCAGGCATATCAATTATTTTTTCGATAATTACGAAAGATGCGTGGCGACTACCGCTACCGATATCGCTTCTTTTAATCAGTCTGTGGGCGAAGCGCATTTTTTCAGGGCGCTGTATTATTACCGTCTGCTGAAAGCGTTCGGCGATGTGCCGTGGTACTCGACCACACTGGGAACATCATCCGAGGAACTTTACGCCTCCAGAGATCCACGCCATGTGGTTGCCGACAACATCCTTGCCGATCTTGACGAGGCCATCCGCCTTCTACAGGATGCCAAAACCAATGGAAATAACCGGATCAATAAATGGGTTGCCCTGTTGCTGCAATCCAGAATAGCGCTTTTTGAAGGAACCTGGCAAAAGTATCATGCCGGTACTCCTTTCGCAGCCGCGGCAGGTTCCAATTATCAAAAATACCTCAGTAAAGCAGTGGAAGCGGCAGAAGCAGTCATGAATTCCGGCGTGTACAGTATTTATTCTACCGGAAAACCGAATGAAGATTATTATGATTTGTTTTCAACGCTCAGGACTTATGCCGGCAACAGCGAAGTACTCTACTGGACTCAGTTTGACGGATCAGTGGGCTTTGACAACATCAAAAATTTTCAGTTGTATGAACCCAGAACCAGAGGAATTACCAAATCGCTGGCTGACGCTTATCTTTGTACTGACGGTAAACCTATCAGCATCAGCGACCGTTTCGTAAGTCATAATACGCTCGCCGAAGAAGTGACGGATCGTGATCCGAGGTTTTTTCAAACCATCTTTACTCCCGACGCTCCGTGGAGCATTGCGCAGAGTACGGTAATACTCTGGGAGGAGGCTTACGGTAAGGTTAATGATCCCAACGCTTCAAATTTCATGTGTCCTACCGGTTACCAGATACGCAAGGGATATGACGCGAGGGCGGAATACCGCGGTTCACAAAGCGACAATGCCCCGCAAATTCAGTTCCGCTATGCCGAAGTATTGCTCAACTATGCCGAAGCAAAGGCTGAATTGGGTTCACTTAACCAGGATGATATCGATAAATCCATCAAGTTGCTCAGGGACAGAGTAGATATGCCGAATCTTATCCTTACAAGTATCGCCGGCTACAACCCTGACATATGGGATTTTCCTGAACTGTCGCCCGCTATCAATGAAATCCGCCGCGAACGATTGGTGGAACTTGCCCTCGAAGGGTTGCGTTTTCACGATATTTTGCGATGGGCGGCAGCCGGTAAACTGATTGTCGGCAAACGTCCTGTGGGAGCCATTGGCGCTCAGTTTTATCCTGATACGTATCCGATGGATGCCGGCGGATTTTATGATCCGTGGAAAGCGAATTTACCCAATGGTTACGGATTTGTACAGGGTCGCGACTATTTGATGCCTGTACCGCCGACTGAAAGGCTGTTGTATAGAGAGAGAGGTTACGAACCTCTGACGCAAAATCCGGGTTGGCCAACGGAGTAACCTATCATTCAATCCGATGCCGAACCGTCGGCATCGGATTTTTTTAAACTATTTTCCAAATGAAAAGATTAATACTATTTTCTGTTTTTCCGGCGGTATTTTTTTTGCTAATACCGCCATTATTCGTTCACGCAGAAAACCCTGACTGGCCGGCACGGTACGGCTACAGTGAATGGGACGGTAGAGCCGGCGTCTGGAAGTATTCGTTATCCGACGGAATGGAAATGCCTTTCAGACCGTTTGACAAAAGAACCGTTTATCAAAATCCACCTGATTTCGGCTGGCCTCTGATTGAGCATGTTTATTACGATATAGCGGGTGGCGGTCACGACGAAGGGTACAGGTATCCGTACTTCGCTGAAAGATACGAGCTGATCATTTGCAGGGATGAAGCGATGCAGGATGTTGTCTTTCATCGCGGGCTTCAAGGCATATATGCAGGAAAGGAATATAACGACCCGGTGATGACGGAAAATTTTTATAACTTTCCCGAACCTTTTGAAACAGGTACATACTACTGGAGCGTGCGATTTATCGGGCTTGAAAGAAATCCTCAAACATTAACGCCGGTCAGTAATCAGCAAGTGGTATCCAAATGGTCAACGCCCCGCAGGTTCAGGATTGACCCCGATGCGTGGGTGTTTCCGTTCCAGCCGGTTGAGCAACAAATGGAAAAAGTCAAAACTCTTGCCGGACATCCGCGTATCTGGACAAACCCGGATGATCTGGATAGATTCAGAAAATCGGCAACAACAGGATTCCAAAGAATGACATTTAATAATTTGCCTGACAAATTAGCCGGTCATTACGCATCTGTCTATACAGACGGCGCTATACCGGTATCGGAATCACAAACGACATTAGGATTTCCCCCTGAACCGAAGCGGGGGGTAAGAGAACAGGGAAGCCCCGACTTTCCGGGGGGTGTTGACGAGGATTGGTTTCAATTCAGGAGCAGATGTACCCAATGGAACAGAAGACTGCTTGACGCAGGATTCTATCATTTGGCAACCGGCGACGAAACTGCCGCCCGGTTTGCCATAGATATGATGCTGGCCATGTCGGAGTGGAGATGGTTGAAAGGCGATTTGGTATATACCACGGCGAATTTGTCGTCGGGCGACCAGATTCATCGCGACATAGTGTTAAGATGTGCCATGGTTTTTGACTGGGTATGGAACTATTTGGATGAAGCGATAAAAATTACAGGGAAAATAGAAAAAGGAGAGGTTAAGCCGGAAGAAGGCGTCCGGTCTGCTTTTAAGGATCAGCGGCAACGCGAAATAAATGCCGGAAGATACCCGGGCATACCTGCGGATAAGAACTATAAGGTTGACCAGCCCTATTATACAGAGGCTGACCGCCAAAAGATACTTTACGCGATCAGGGGTAGAGCGGAGGTCATAGCGGAAGGCGCTTTTGGCAGGCTTAACCGGTCGCCGTTCGATTCTCACGGCTGGACGGCATTCGGATACCTTGGCATTATTTCCATTGCTACTCTTGGAGAATTAACAGATGATAACGGAGTGGACAAAGCTGAAGAATGGTTGCGGAAAATAGTTCCTTTATACGCCAATATTCTTCCCCCGTGGAGCAATGAGGACGGCAGTTGGTCGCAGGGAACGGATTATTATCAGTACAGTTCCAACAGCAACTATGAATTTATGGATATTTTGTTGTCTGCGGGAATGGTGAATCTTTACAATAAGGCGTGGGCGCGCTTTGAGGGTAATTACAGCCTTTATATGCACCCGCACGGTTCGCTCGGCGCTTTCGGCGACCAGTCCTACAGACCGCCAAACCATTACGGCGTAGACCGTATGGGACGTATGGCGTCGGTTTACAGGAATGAACAGTATCAGTGGTATTGGTGGCCCATGGCCGGCAACAGTCCGTTAGTGAATCAGGGAAGCACAGGAATGTACCCGCATCATTTATGGTCGAGAGATTATACGGTTAACGGAGCGCCTCCGTCAGGCTATCCGAATGCGCGCTACTTTGAGGATACAGGTCAGGTGGGTATGCACTCCGATATTTCGGACAGGAACCGCGTTTCCCTGTTCTTCAAATCAAGCCCCTACGGTTCGTACAACCACAGCCATCCTGACCAGAACAGTTTTATTATCAACGCATACGGCCAGAATCTTGCAATAGACGCCGGATTTTATGACTACTATCATTCCTATTTTGATGTAGGGTTCACACGCAGGACATACGCGCATAATGCGATCACTTATGGAAATGATAACCTCGACAAAAACGGTAATGGCGGCGGTAACGGCCAGTGGATCATATCAGGTACGGAATTTAATCCCGACAGAGATAAACTCTATGATGATATCAGGGCTAAAGGAAAAATTACGGCTTTTGTTCATCACAGCGATTTTGACGCCGTAACGGGAGACGCTTCCACCGCGTATAAGAAACCCGAAGTATCCAAGGCAGTCAGGCATATTGTGTATTTAAGACCTGATATGTTTATCACGATTGACGATTTGGCGTCGGGAAGCGGGAAACGAACCTTTGAATGGTGGATGAACTCGTTTGCCAATAATGACAGAAGCACTACCAGCGCCCTGAATCTGTACAACGACGGGAAGGGTTTAACCATTGAAAGAAGCACATCGGGCAGTGTAGCGGCGCTTGATGTAAGGGTACATTATCCGGCAACCGGAAAGTTCTCGAAAATTACAGGATTTGCGGGAATAGGCAAAGATGTTCCGCAGGTCACAAAAGGCAGTGATATACTGATTCCTGTTGACAGGACGGATATATTGACGATGCCGGCAAGGGCAACCGCTTCGCAGCGCGCTTATTTTCAGACGACAGCCGTGAGCGCAACAAAGATAGTGACCACGATTGACGTTCATAGAGGTTCGGTTCAGGCAAGGAATACAAACGTTACGGAACATCCGGGATCAACCAAAAACAATGCTCATATTGAAATGAAATTTGAGGATGGCATTTTCGCCCTTGTTACGACCGAAACAAATACTGCTTCGCAGAAAACCCTTTCGGCAAATGGCTGGTCGCTTGATTCCAGCGCCGCCGCTTTGGTTGAAAAAAACGGTTCGATCCTGTTTATAGCGGGTAAAGAATTGTTGAAAAACAACGAATTAATGGTGCAGTCGGGCATAACGGCTACCGTTGCGATGGGCAGGGGAGAGTTGAGCATTTCGGCAACAGAAGACGGTACGGTTAAGATTTTGGCAAAGGCGGTCATGGGTCATCCGGGACAGGTAACGCTTGTGCGTGAGCCGGTAAAGAAACCTGTATATGATGATGCACATCTCGTGAAGGAGCCGTACTCATTTACAACGCCATACGCAGATTCCATCACCCGCGTATCCTACCGTGATTTCCCGAAGTCGCGCGTTATTCCGCGAACCGGTGAAAATGACAAACGATACGGTATTTCATGGGAATACACTGACGACGGTTACATCACATTCACCCTGCTGCAAGGCGAATACAAACTGTATCTGAACGACACGCCGATGCCTGGTGAAGATCAATAAATTGCCAATTATATTTTATAACAAATCAATTTTTTTTATGAAAACATCTTTAAGAATCTGTATCGTTTTATTTACTGTAGCATTGTTCGCATGCAACAACGTGAAAAAATCCCGGGTAATAGCCCCTGACGGTTTTGTGCTGATCAAAGGCGCAGAGTACAAGTCTTCCGTATACGACCCGTGGTGGGATCGTTATGGCGGATCCGACTTTGTTTCGGTTGCTGACTTCGAGATCATGGATCATCCGGTAACCAATCAGGAATACAGGGCGTTTATTGACGCCACCGGGTTTCCGGCGCCGCATCACTGGAAAAACGGGAAAATACCGGCGGGAAAAGAAGAGTATCCCGTGATTTTTGTCAACCGCCGGGATGTTGTCGCTTATACGGAATGGCTCACGGAAGGTACCGGCCGGTTGTATCGTCTTCCGTCCGTTTTTGAATTTGAACTGGCAGCGCGCGGCGGTAAACCCGATACGGTTCTTTATTACTGGGGTAACGACGAATCAGTATTAGCCAATGCGGATCAGGTCAATTACAATTTCGGACACGACAGGTCTTTCGATCAATGGGAAACGTATCTGAAGCCTGCGCGCTGGGGAATGCAAAACAGCGCCGGATTGTACCAGATGGCCGGCAATGTGTGGCAGTTGGTCATCCAAAACCATGACCTCGCCACGATCGGTTACAAATTCCGTTTGGAACATCCTGTGGACGAAGATAGATTTGTTTTTGGCGGCGGATGGTGGAGCACCAAGGAATATTTAGTGGCCGGACAAGCCTTCGCACAGTCGCCCGGCCTGCGTTATCCCGATTTGGGGTTCCGCCTGGTGCGCGACCCCGAAGGTGTTGACCGCAGGGAGGTTACCCGCAGAGTTTGCGCCGCTACCCTGTCGCCCGGAAAAACAGGAATCAGTTGGGCATTGCTTGAGTCCGACCAGCCCGGAACCAGGTTCAACATCTATCGCTTTGCAGGTGCGCAGTGCGGTCATTACGGTTTCAGAATCAATGATGAACCGCTTGTCAATACCTCCTTTACCGATGAAGATGTGGTATCAGGAACACTTTATCAATACCGGATTGTTCCCGTAGATAACGGAAAAGAGCACAATCCGTCCGAATGGCTGGGCTTTACGGCTGATGAAACGCCTTATCCCATCATCGCCAAATTCAAACCGCTGTTCACAAAAGGCGATATGCTACCCGTATTCGGCGACCTCGAAGGCTATGGCCGGCTCAACTGCGTGATTCGTCTGAACAACGGCAACACGGAAATGTCGCAGGATCCGGGTGTGCCGGTTCAATTGGAAGCATTTTCGTATACCGGAAAATCACTCTGGCGAATTGACGTTGCCGAACACAAGAACATTTACGGCAGCGCCAACAATGCCCCTTTCAATGTCTGGGACATGGACGGCGACGGAAAGGATGAAGTGATCACCCTGTTGCAGATAGGCCATGAAAACTATGTCGCCATATTGGACGGTATGTCGGGCGAAGTGAAATACAAAACGCCCTGGCCCCAAATGGCAACCGACTTTTCGCGTTCTTCCACCCGTATTCAGATGAGCATCGCGTATTTAGACGGCGTACATCCGGCAGTGATCACGCAAACAGGTATTTATGAAAACGAAATTATCACCGCTTTCGACAGCCAGTTGAATCAACTGTGGGAATACAAAAGTTTTATGGAAACCAGCGGAACAGGCGGTCATAAAGTAGAAATTGCCGATGTTGACGGCGACGGGAAACAGGAAATCATTTACGGAACCACCTGTCTGAACCACGACGGAACCCTGCGCTGGTCAATTTACCGGGGGCACCCCGACATCATTTCCATCCACAATTATATTCCCGATCGCCCCGGTCTGGAAGTATGCTTTATCGTTGAAACGTCGGCACATGCCGGTATTTACATGGTGGATGCAAGCACGGGAGAAATCATCTGGAAAAGCAACCGCGAAGACGATCCTACATGGTCGCACGGCCACCAGGGATGGACAGCCGACATCTGGGACGGATCGCCGGGAATGGAAACCATGAGTAACCGGGGAGGACACTGGGATCGCACCCTGCTGCTTTTTTCATCCGATGGCAAACGGCTTTCCGATCAGTTTCCCAATGGATTCAGTCCATTGGAATGGGATGGCGACAATACGCGTGAACTCATTGGTAATAGCGGAAAAGTAATAGGAAAGTACAACGGAGAGGAAATAGTGATGATTCCGGACGAATGTCCCAACCCGATTCCCAATTCGAGGGTATTGTTTACAGCCGATCTGTGCGGCGATTTTCGCAGTGAACTGGTTGTTGCGGGCGTTGATACGGACAGGCGGCAAACTATTTTTGTAGTTACCGCGCCCAAAACCATTGACAAGAGGTACATCACCCCGCGCGACGATCTGGATTACCGGTTGTGGTTAGCCCGCAATATGGGCGGCGGATACGGATCGTATTACGAATATCAACTTCGCGAAAAGTAAAATATGAAATATGAAATATAATCTATTATTTTTTCTTATATTTGCAAAAAAATAAACAAATAAAAATCAAACAGTTAAAAAAATGAAAACACTTCATGTTATTTTATTATTATTAATGATCTCTTACATTCAATGTTTTGAAGCAGAGGCAAGCAACAGAGTTAAAGTCGTTACAATCGGCGGCGGCGCCGGATTGATAAATGTCGGAAGCGAACGCGATTATCAGAAACTGGTTGACCGGGTCATCGGCCATTGGAAAGGCGAATTTGCCAAAGTAATGATCCATAAGCCCGACCTTATCGTGCTGACTGAAGCATGCGATCGTCCGAGCGGATTGACCGTTAAGGAACAGTTTGAATATTACAGGGTTCGTAAAAATCAGATACAGGAATATTTTGCTTCCGTTGCAAAAGAAAACCGGTGTTATATAGCTTTCGGTACCAAACACGAGGAAAACGGCGTCTGGTGGAATTCACTTATCGTATTGGACAGGGAGGGCAAAATGGCAGGCGTTTACCATAAGAATTTCCCGACCATCGGCGAAATGAACGAAATACAGGCAGGCACCGAAACGCCTCTTATTCAATGTGATTTCGGAACTGTGGCCTGTGCTGTTTGTTTTGACCTCAATTTCGATGAACTGCGCGACAGGTATGCCGAACTGAAACCCGATATTCTCCTTTTTGCCTCGATGTATCATGGCGGATTGGTGCAAGCGCAATGGGCGTATTCCTGCCGTTCGTATTTTGTATGTTCCTATGGATTTACCACCGCACCGTCGGAGATACGAAATCCTTTAGGCGATGTAATTGCCGCAAGCACCAATTATTATAATTATGCTGTGGCTACCGTCAATCTTGATCGCAAAATGGTGCATTTAGACAATCATTGGGGAAAGCTCACGGCGCTTAAACAAAAATACGGCGACAAGGTGATCATCACTGACCCGGGTAAATTAGGTTCTGTGCTGATCATCAGCGAACATGAACAGGTCACTGCCGCAGATATGGTCAAAGAATTTGGTTTCGAATCACTTGACAGTTATCTTGACCGGTCGCGCCAAAACAGATTAAAGCAGTTAGGAAAAAACTGATAAGCACCTGTCAATCAGTGAAAAGAAATGACATTATATTTTTAACATGAAAACATTATCCATCTTTTCATTCATTGTATGGTTTGCGGTTTTTTCCACGACGGCACAACCAAAACCGCAAAAATTTGAATATCCTGCTACTGTTCCGCAGACCTTGAACATTTCATCCGAACGATTGAGATATATCGACCAGTTGCTTCAGGAGTATGTGGAAAAGGGGATCATCCCGCATGCGCTTACATTTGTGGCTAAAAATGGTGTAGTCATTCATAATAAGGCGTTTGGATGGAGTGACGTCGAAAGCAACAAGGCTTTGAAAAAAGATGACATTTTCCGAAATTATTCGCAAACCAAAGCCATTACTTCGGTAGCTTTGATGACCCTGTTTGAACAGGGAAAATTTCAATTAGACGATCCCGTATCGAAATATCTGCCCGAATGTACGGATCAGGTTCTTGTAAAATGGAATCCCGACGGCACCTACACTTCCCGTCCGGCTGCCTCGCCTGTTACCATCCGTCATTTGTTGAGCCATACATCAGGTTTGATGGGTAGCGACGAACTGATCACGATTTACCGGAATAAAAGACGCGATAACAGATACGAAACCATTGCCGACGAAGTGAAAGACCTGGTTCAGTTTCCTTTGGCTTTCGACCCCGGAACTCAATGGTGTTATCTCAATCTGGCGCCGGACGTATGCGGTTATCTGACGGAATATTTTTCAGGTAAAACTTTTCGCGATTATGTGAAGGAAAACATCCTGACGCCATTAGGCATGAAAGATACCGATTGGTTTTATCACGAAAGTTATCGCCAACGGTTTGTAACCGCCTACAATGAAGTGAACGGCAAATCAATTCCTCAACCGAACCTGTGGAGCGCCCGCAATCCGTTTCAGGAAGATACACGCTATTGTCAGGCAGGCTCTGGATTACACGGAACAATTGAGGATTATGCCCGTTTCTGCCAGATGATTCTTAACGGCGGCACATTCAACGGTAAACGTATTTTGGGACGGCGTACCGTCGAACTGATGAGCACTGACCAGCTTCCACATCCCAATAGCGGAGGGCCGGATTTCTATTTCGGTCTTGGATTCCAAATATATCCCGAAAAGGAAACCGAACGCAGGGGAGTATTCAAATTCACTCCGGTGGTTTCGCCCGGTTCGCTGCATTGGTATGGCATGTACAACACCGATTATCTGATCGACCCAAAGGAAGGATTAGTCATCCTGTTGTACACCAACCGCATACCCGACACGAAGATTTGGGAAAAGTTCCTCAACACTGTGTATCAGGTATTACAATGAAATATTGAAAATTTAATAAAATAAATTAAAACCAAAACATATGATCAGACGTGAATTTATTAAAAAAAGTATTGCAGGATCGGCAGGCATAGCCATAGGCGCCGGATTTCTGCTCAACTCCTCATGCAAGGGAGCCAATGATAAAATTGCGCTGGCTCTGGTAGGCGCCGGAGCGCGCGGAATCAGTACCATTATCAACTGTTGTAAAATCAACGAAAATGTGACCATCAAAACCGTATGCGACGTCAATTCTACGAAATTAGCCAATGCTGCCGCAGCAGTGGAAAAGGAGTTGGGTTACCGCCCGGCAACTGTCGGCAACATGAAAGAAATCATGAACGACAAAGACGTGGACGCCGTATGGGTGGCTACTCCGCAACATTGGCACGCTGCGGCTACCATCTGGGCATGTCAGGCACGCAAGGACGTTTATGTGGAAAAGACCCCCTCCCACACCATTTGGGAAGGTCGCAAAATGATTGAAATATCCCGTAAATATAAACGGGTGGTTCAGGTGGGTTACCAAAATCGTAGCGCAGCGTATGGTTTTTCGGCAAGGGAATACATTGCCGACGGAAAACTCGGTAAGGTAGTGGCCGTAAAATGTTACAACATGCTTGGGGGAAACAAGTGGACAAAACAATCCGAAGCGCCGGTTCCTTCATGGCTTGACTGGGAGCAATGGCAAGGCCCTGCCGCCGCGCAGCCGTTCAATCCCGGTATCGTCAGCGAAAGAGGAATTGGCGATTATGGTTTCTACTGGGCATACAGCGGCGGAGCGCTATCTGACGATGCAACGCACCAGTTGGATCTTGTCCGTTTAGTGCTCGGCGACCCGCCACATCCGAAATCCGTATACGGATGGGGAGGTAACCATGTGTTTGGTGGAGAGAGCGAAACGCCCGAATTTCAATCCATCGTATACGATTTCGGTGATTTTACTCTGGAATGTAACAGTGGATACGCAACCAATTACATGATCAAGACGCCCAATGATATACGCAGAGATAATACCCGTTTTCCCTATTGGTCAAACAATGCCACACGAGTAGAAATATACGGTACGGAAGGATTGATGTATCTTGGCCGGATGGGTGGCGGATGGCAGGTGACAGGCCCCAACAACGAAATCGTTGCCCAGGATGGCGGTGTTTTCCCCGACAACGAACATCAGACAGATTTCATTCATTCGCTTCGTGTCCGCAAAAAACCAAATGGCGATATAGAAGAATGTCACCGCAGCGCAACGCTTGTCCATCTTGGAAATATCGCTTATCGCGTCGGAAACACACAACTCGTCTTTGACGATAAAACGGAGAAATTTCTCAACAACGACAAGGCAAACACCCTTGCAAGAGGAACTTACCGCGAAGGTTACGTTATTCCCGAAAAAGTATAATTCAATTATTCAGTTATCAGATATGAAAGGAGCAAATGATAAAATAGTACTTGCGCTGGTAGGCGCCGGCGGACGAGGTACACAGCTCATACAGAGCATACAGGCATGTTACCCCAATATAGAGGTTAAATATATATGCGACGTCGATCCCACACGGGGTGGCAGAGTAGTGGATGATATGACCAAAAAGCAGGGCTATGCGCCGAAAAGAGTATCGGATATGCGCGAGACGTTAGACGATAAGGATGTGGACGCCGTAATCATCGCAACACCTGAACACTGGCATGCTTTGCAGACGGTTTGGGCTTGTCAGGCAGGAAAGGATGTATATGTCGAAAAAAATATTTGTACCACCATTGATGAGGGAAAAGAAATGGTGAAAGCGGCCGAAGAGTACAAAAGAGTTGTGCAATGCGGTTTCCAGAACAGGAGTGGCGATTTTGCGTTTTCGGCAAGAGATTACATCGCTTCAGGCGAACTTGGCAATATTGTCACCGTCAAAATATATTGCATGTTGCCCGGTGAGCGCGAGTGGGTTCTGAAACCCGAAAGTGAGATTCCCGAAGGTCTTGATTGGGATATGTGGCTTGGGCCTGCCGAAACGGTGCCTTATACTGTATCGCGGCATAAAGCGTTTTTAGACTGGTGGGCTTATTCACCGGGCGCGTTTATGGACGACGCTTCGCACGCCGTTGACATGACGCGCATGGTTTTGGGCGAACCGATGTCGCAGGCAGTTTATTGTGCAGGCGGGCGGGTAATTTTCAAAGACGAACGCGACATCCCCGACAACCAGACCGTTCTTTTCGACATGGGTAAATATCCTGTATCGCTTGAAGCGTCGCAATATGGAAACTACCTGTACAAAACGCCGAATGATATCCGCTTCGGCGAAAAATTCCCTGTATGGAATACCAATGCCACACGTGTAGAGATATACGGAACCAGGGCTTTCATGTATCTTGGCCGGATGGGTGGCGGATGGCAGGTTTTTGGACCGGACATGCAACTTATTGCCGAAAAAACAGGATATTTTCCCGACCGGGCGCACCACCGCAATTTTATCGACTGTATACGCTCGCGGAAAACGCCCAACGCTCCTCTTGATACAGGAGTGATGAGCGCTGCGATGATCAACCTGGCCAATTTATCGTATCGGACGGGAAAGAAAATGCTCCGCTTCGATGCGGCAACCGGCGCCATTCTGGATAATCCCGAAGCGGCGGCTTTAGATAAAAAAATATATAGAAAAGGATATGAGCTGTTCAAAGTATGATGAGTAGAAAAAGGTGTTTTATCTGATGAAAAAGTTTTTTGTGCTAAATATCATGTTGCTGGCTATGATTACATTTGTCGCAGCGCAACAAAGTCAATTTGATTTACCGGTAGCCGATCCGGAAAGTTTACATATTGATTCACGCCTGCTTCAGGAACATGCTGACGAATTATTCCGTCGCGATACAAAAGCCTACATGATCGTTTACAACGACAAAATTGTGTATGAGCGATATTCGCCTGATTTCGACAGATTCAAAACGCACTACACCGCATCGGCTGCAAAGGGGATCATGGGCGGCCTGTCCCTGATGCTCGCCATGCACGACGGATTAATAGCGCTCGACGACCTTGCGTGCAAATACATCCCCCAGTGGAAAGATGACCCGTTGAAATCCAAAATCACCATTCGCCAGTTGGGCGCCCATACTTCGGGAATTGACGATGCCGTTGATACAGGCGTAAAGCTTGGTTCTGATACTTCCGGCCGCTTTGATTTTTCAGACTGGAAAGGGGCTTTCTGGAAGCAGGAACCTAATCCGTTCTTTTTATCCCGTGACGTAGCGCCGGTCATTTTTGCGCCGGGTACCGATTTTCAATACAGCAACCCGGGTATCGGGATGTTGAACTATGCCGTGACCGTTGCCATAAAAGATACGGAATACAAAGATTTGCGCACTTATTTGTGGGAACGGATCATCAAAAAAATGGGTATTCCACAGCAGGAATGGTACATGGGATATGGCAAAATCTTTGAACTGGACGGGCTACCATTAGTTGCTACCTGGGGCGGCGGCGGAGTTTCAACAAGGGCTATGGCGGCGGCAGGCAGGCTGTTGCTGAATAAAGGGAACTGGAACGGCGAACAACTGATAAGCGCCAAAGTGGTAGAAACCGCTTTGAAACATTCAGGAACGCCTTCGTACTGCTCTTGCGGGTTTTGGCTGAATTGCGACCTGGCCGGAAATAAATACTGGCCGGATTTGCCGTGGGACGTAGCGATGGCAGCCGGAGCACAGGATCAAATGATGCTTTTCTCTTCCGCGCGAAATCTGATCGTGGTCAGATTTGGCGGCAGTTTAGAGCCGGATCAGTATGCCGAGAATGTCGTGAACAAATACATAGGCATACCTCTATCGAAGGCAATGGGCGATCCTGCACCCTGTCCCCGAAGCAAAAAGATAACTGATATTCACTGGGCGCCTGCAAGTACCATTGTAAGACTGGCAACAGGCGAGGCAGTGCGCGACGGCAGCGACAACTGGCCAATGACCTGGGCGCAGGACGATTATTTATATACCGCATACGGCGATGGTTATGGCTTTGAACCAGGCCTGCCCAACAAACTCGGTATGGGTTTTGGGAAAATTATGGGTAATCCGGGTGATTTTACTTGCGAAAATATCCGTTCAGACGGGGAAAATCAAAGCTGGGGCAGCGCAGACAAAAAGGCAAGCGGCTTGCTTGCCATAGACGACAATATATACTTATGGGCGCGCAATGCCAACCGGAAAGGTGAGCAGTCACAGCTTGCCCGTTCAAACGACGGGCAAAAAACATGGACATGGTGCGATTGGCGTTTTGAAGAATTTGGGCACATCGCCTTTGTGAACTATGGCAAGAATTATCAGGGCGCAAGAGACGGCTATGTCTATATGGTGACTCACGACAATCCAAGCGCTTACGTAATGTCAGACCATTTTGTACTGATGCGGGCGCCCAAAGATCAACTGATGAACAGAGGGGCATACGAATTTTATAAAGGATCGGACAACAACGGCAATCCGCTCTGGACAAATGATCTGCACCAACGACAACCCGTGTTTACCAATCCGGACAAATGCTGTCGTTCCAGTATCAGCTACAATGCAGGTTTGGGCAGGTATATCTGGTGGCAGCAGGTTCCCATCGACGGAAACGTTGATACACGGTATTCGGGAGGTTTGGGAATTTTTGAAGCCCCCGAACCATGGGGACCGTGGACAACGGTATACTACACCGAAAAATGGGATACAGGCCCGGGTGATTTGGGATGTTTTCCTACAAAATGGATGAGCCGGGACGGAAAGACCATCTATCTGGTTTTTGCGGGTAATGATCATTTTTCGTTGCGTAAGGCTACGCTGGTTGTTAAAACCAAAACCCAAGATTAAATGCCCCCAACAAACTTTTCGTAACATTCGACGAACTGATTGTAAACCCCAACGGACCGACGACACTGTTGTATTGCAGGGAAACTCCGTAACCGACGAAAAAATTCTTCAGTGTGATCAATTCAGGCAAATCATGCTCGTTTTTTCCGAGATTAGCGCGAAAAGTCATGTATATGCTGTTCCACAGGCGCACCTGATTGTTCAGATGCGCTACCCAGGTATTTTCATTACATTTTTGAAGAAAGTACATTCCCATAAAAGTCATATGATTGTGTAAATATTTGTTGGATGCACCTCCCAGCCACATCATATATTTCATTGGAACGCCGGTGCCAAATACAGCTCCTGCGCCGACGCCTGTGTATAAAGTCCACCGATCCGCCGGACTGCAGGCAATATCGGAGTGAAACAATACTCCGGGAAACCCTTCTTTCTGACGGACATTTTTGGATAACCCCTTGTGATATTTACCTTCAAACCGGATTTTACTTCCTGAAGTCGGGAAATAATCCTCATTGTAAGTGTCGTGTTCATAAAAAATCCGGTAAGTCAGGTACAGATATTCGTTTTTTTCATCCCTGCTATCGCCGCCGATATAGGTTTTTATCAGCGAATATTCCCCGTTCATTTCAATTCCGAAAGCGTTATTGATCGAAGGGCTGAACAGCAATTGTATACCTGCGGAAAGATCAGAAAAATTGCAGGCGGTTGTCCGTTGATTTCCTGAATAATAATAGGCGTCGAAACGATGACCATCAACATAAAACAACCAGTCGGGCAACAGGCGGCGGGTGACAGATAGCGGTTGACCGCTATCCATCTCTCTCTTCAGTTGCAGGTTGGGCGTATGAAGAAACGACAGCGAGAATGCAGGATTCGGGCCGACAGACAGTTCCGCACTGGCTTTAGAATTGTTCAGCAAGGCATTTCTCAACGAAAGGTTGAGCAGCAACGAAGCCTTATATTCCTGACTGTAAAGTAACCCCACTCTGAACATATTGGTGCTTTGCTCTACACAGTCGAATTGGAGTTCAACTGTTGGACGCCCTGATTCGATTTCGTCGGGCAACGGGTTCAGTTGATACACGATTGAATGAAAAACCTGCGCGCCCTTGATTTTTTCCAAAGCCTTGTTTAGTTGCGCAAATGTCAGTTCGCCGGGAAAATTCAATTCTAACTTTTGCAGAAAAAATTCTTTTGAAATATGTTTGAGACCGTTGATTTGAACTTCTTTTACATAAAATGAATGTAACGGTTGCGGACAATCTGTCAGTTCCATATATTTTTCGGATTCAAAACCCTGCAACCAGCCGGCAAGCGCCTTTAATTCGTCATAATGCAGCCGAGCAGCACGTTCGCCGCGTATCATCAGACTATCGGCAGCGTTAAAACTCGAAGCCGAATAGTCGGAAATATCCGGAGTAATCAACACGCTGCACAACTTTTTATTGGCTTCATTACGTGGCAACGAAGACATGAAAACCACCTGTTCCATCACCTGATAGATATTGCTGATCTCTTTTGCCTTGTCCTGCGAAGTAACATCCACGCCGATCAGTATATCAATGCCCTTGTTGCGAACAAGATTGGCAGGAAAATTATTGACAAGCCCTCCGTCATACAACCGTCCTTTACCATCAATCAGTTCGGGAGTAAACAGTGATGGAATGGCCATGCTTGCCCGCATTGCCTTTGCAAGATTTCCCTGTTCGAGCACCACTTCGGCGCCGGTTTCAATATTGGTTGCCACACACAGAAACGGAATCCTGAATTGAGAAAAATCCGACTGAGCATAAGCCGGACTGGTAAGTTCGGTAAACAGGTTGGTCACATTCTGTCCCGTCAAAATACCCAGCGGAAGCTCAATTCTCCGGTCTTTGATCGGAAGTTGCAGCCAGTATCGTTTTCGTTCGCCTTTCTCGTATATGGAAACGTGCCTGCGTAACACACGGTCGGTAAGCAGGTTTTCCCAATCGGCTTCCTTCACGTATTTTTCCAGCTGAACAGATGTATAGCCAAGCGCATACAGGCCACCCACAATACTTCCCATACTGGTTCCGCCAATATAATCAATGGGGATACCCAATTCTTCAATCACCTTCAATGCGCCCACATGCGCGATACCTTTCGCTCCGCCGCCACTTAAAATTAGCCCGACCTGAGGACGGGCGACATAGCCATCGTCGCCATCGCCCGCCGAAATGAATGTAACCGGGCAAAAAAGAAATAGCCATATGATAATTTTTTTTGACGCCATCCTGTTCGTTCTGCTTTTGTACCCGCTACTGCCGTATCATTCTATATTTTATTCAAACCCACAAAGTAACCCATTTCCTTCGAGAAATAAAAATAAAAAATGGGAACGGGTGCATTGCACCCGTTAAATCGCGATTTTTTTATAAAATTAATATTTTTGATTACATTTGCCCAAAAAATCATGAATCCATTCAAGTTAACCAATGTTTTTTTCGCCGGCTTGTTGCCGTTTCAACTGCAAGCCCAAAAAGTTCCTAACGTGATCATCATTTTGCTTGATGACATGGGTTATGGCGATCTTTCCGTCACCGGTGCATCCGGTTACAAAACTCCGAATATTGACCGGATGTGTGCCGAAGGTATGCGATTTACACATTATTACAGTCCGCAAGCCGTGAGCAGCGCTTCACGTGCAGGATTACTTACAGGTTGTTATCCTAATCGTATCGGTATTACGGGAGCATTAAGCCCCGGATCGAAAACAGGCATAGCGGATAGTGAAGAAACCATTGCCGAAGTACTCAGAAAAAAGGGTTATGCTAATTGCGCTATCGGCAAATGGCATTTAGGGCACCTTCCGCAATTTCTCCCTCTGCGTCATGGTTTTGACGAATACTATGGCCTGCCATACTCCAATGATATGTGGCCATTTCATCCACAAAATCCCACTGCTTATCCTCCGTTGCCCATGATCGAAGGAGACAGGGTGGTCAATCCCGAAGTAACGGCAGCCGACCAGGAGCAAATCACTACCCAATATACCGAACGGGCAGTACGCTTCATTGAGCAAAACAAAAACAAGCCTTTTTTCCTGTATCTGGCGCATACCATGCCGCATGTGCCGTTGTTCGTATCCGACAAGTTCAAAGGAAAGAGTGAGCAGGGGATGTATGGCGATGTGATGATGGAGATTGACTGGAGCGTAGGCGAAATCCTGAAAGCATTGGAAAAAAACGGTGTAGACAAAAATACGCTGGTGATTTTCACTTCCGACAACGGGCCCTGGATCAACTATGGCAATCATGCAGGTTCGACGGGCGGGCTGCGCGAAGCAAAAGGCGTCACTTACGACGGAGGACAGCGGGTACCCTGCATCATGCGCTGGCCGGAAAGTATCCCTGCCGGTACGGTATGCAACCGGTTGGCCTCGTCCATTGACCTGCTGCCTACCATTGCCCGTCTTTGCGAAGTGCCGTTGCCCTCGCTGAAAATTGACGGCGTGGACATTACCCCGCTGATGATGGGCGACGAAACAGCCAATCCGCGCGAATATTTCCTGTACTATTACCAGAGGAACAATTTAGAGGCTGTCCGGAATGATCGGTTCAAATTGGTTCTGCCGCACCTGGGGCGTACATACGTCGGATTCCTTCCGGGAAACGACGGACAGGCCGGACAGGTAAACGAACGTCATCAGGAAAACCTTGCGCTGTACGATCTTCGTCGTGATCCGGGCGAACGTTACGATGTGCAAAGCCAATACCCCGAAGTTATGGCTGAACTGATGATGGTAGTGGAGGCCGCACGTCTCGATCTTGGCGATGATCTTACAGGAAATGCAGGAACCGGCAGGAGACCGTGCGGCAGAGCGGAATAAGATAAAACAATTGAATTTCATATCAATATAAATGCAGACCTTATCATTTTTTGCATTTTTCAGTAACATATTATTTGCACATTAAATCTTCAAAATCATTTTCAATGAAAAAATCAGTTTATTTTCCTCTTTTAAGCGCAGTAGCTTGCAGTGGTTTTGCCGGATGCAGCACCGGAACCGACAAACCCCGACAACCCAATATTGTTTTTATTCTTGCTGACGATATTGGCTATGGTGATCTTTCGTCATACGGATCGGTCAAAATTCAAACACCACATACGGATCGTGTTGCTGCTGCGGGTGTGGCATTTATGAACGCCCACAGCGTTGCTGCCACCAGTACGCCTTCAAGGTATGCACTGCTTACGGGAGAATATGCCTTCCGTCGCAACGATACAGGCGTGGCTGCCGGAAATGCCCCATCCATCATCAAACCGGAACAGAAAACTCTGCCTGCCATGTTGCAGGCTGCGGGGTATACTACTGCAGCCATTGGAAAGTGGCATCTCGGACTTGGAGCAAATACCAGTCAAAACTGGAACGACTATGTATCTCCGGGTCCCGGGGAATTGGGCTTTGACTATTCATATATTATGTCGGCAACCGGCGACCGTGTACCTTGTGTCTATATGGAGAATCAGCGCATTGTGAGCCTCGACCCGTCAGATCCGGTGGAAGTGAGTTACACAACGCCTTTCCCTGATGAACCGTTGGGCAGCACGCATCCAGAGTTACTCACTAAACTGCGTCCCAGCCACGGACACGACATGGCAATTGTAAACGGCATCAGCCGTATCGGTTACATGAAAGGCGGTAAGCAGGCGCTGTGGGTTGATGAATTTATTGCTGACAGCATTACATCAAAAGCAGTTGCTTTTATCGAACGCAACAAAGACAAACCTTTTTTTCTGTATTGGGGGTCAAACGATCCGCATGTGCCACGCTGGCCGAATCCGCAGTTTGTGGGTAAGACCGGCATGGGGCCACGCGGCGATGCTGTCGTACAATTCGACTGGAGTGTGGGACAAATAATAGATGCTTTGGAACGCAACGGGTTGTTGGATAACACGATTGTAATCATTACCAGCGATAATGGTCCCGTACTTGATGATGGATATCAGGATCAGGCTGTGGAACTTAATGGTGGCCACAAAGCCTGGGGGCCGCTTCGTGGCGGCAAATACAGCGCTTTCGAAGCAGGAACGCGGGTGCCTTTTATTGTCAGTTGGCCTAAAGGCGGCGTCCCCAAAGGGAAAAAATCGTACACGCCCATTTCACATATCGATTTTTTTGCTTCGATGGCAGCTCTTACCGGTCAGACGCTTGACGATGATGCAGCTCCCGACAGTTTCGACCAGATCAGGACATGGTTAGGACATGATGAAAAAGGACGCGATTACGTAATCAAACAAGCCGGAGCAACTTTATCGCTGATCGAAGGCGACTGGAAATACATTGCGCCATCATCAAGAGATAACCCCTATTTAGCGCACGTAGATATTGAATCGGGATACATTACCCAACCGCAGCTATACAACCTGAAAGACGACATTGGCGAACGCAACAATCTGGCTGCCGAACATCCCGACAAAGTGGAAAAACTTGCTGCATTGGTCAAGTGGGCGAGAAATACACCTGAAACGAGAAAATAAAATGAAAAAAATTTAAAAATAAATCCAATGAATAAAACAAGTATTATTTGCAGTGTTTCGTTATTAAGCACGGTAGTGGTATCGTGCGAAGAGAAAAAAAAGTTACCCGGGCAGCCCAACATCATTTATATCCTCGCCGATGATCTGGGTTATGGAGATTTGGGATGTTACGGACAGACGAAGATTGAGACTCCGAATATCGACCGGCTTGCCGCAAAAGGGATGCGGTTCCTGCATAATTATTCAGGTTCGCCCGTATCCGCCCCAACCCGCTGTATCACGCTTACGGGATTACACAGCGGACATTCGTATATCCGTGGCAACGATGAAGTACCTGACAGGGGCGATGTGTGGAGTCATGCTGCCATGCTGGCCGACCCGTATCTGGAGGGACAACGTCCGCTTCCGGAAGGAACGGTCACCTATCCGCTTCTTCTGCAACAGGCAGGATATACTACCGCTTGTGTCGGAAAATGGGGATTGGGATATCCGGGTTCGGAAGGAGCGCCCAACAAAATGGGATTCGATTTTTTTTACGGGTACAATTGCCAGCGTCAGGCGCATACCTATTACCCTCCGTTCATGTATCGCAATGAACAGCGCGAATATTTTCCCAATGAACTGTTGCCGCCGGGTACAAAACTTGACGAAGGTGCTGACCCGTATGACGAAAAGAGTTATGCAAAATTTACCCAAAATGTCTATAGCCCCGATCCACAGTATGATGAAATCATCAAATTTGTTGAAAGTAATAAAGACAAACCTTTTTATCTTCACTGGACTACCACATTGCCCCATGTTGCACTTCAGGCTCCTGAACGCTGGGTTAAATATTACCACGAAAAATTTGGGAATGAAGAACCCTATCTTGGTGCACAGGGATATTTCCCGTGCCGTTATCCACGCGCTACCTATGCGGCTATGGTCAGTTATTTTGATGAACAGGTCGGAGGATTGGTTGCTAAACTGAAAGAATCAGGCATTTATGAGAATACGGTGATTTTCTTCACCAGCGACAACGGTCCCATAACCGGCGCAGGTGGCAGCGATGGCGTCTGGTTCGACAGCGCACATCCATTCAAAAGCGAACCGGCGTGGGGAAAAGGAACTCTGCGTGAAGGCGGTATCCGTGTTCCGATGATTGTTACATGGGAAGGAGTTATTAAACCCAATACCCAAACTAACCATATTTGTGCAGCATGGGATATCATGCCTACATTTTGTGAACTGGCTAATGTAGCAGCTCCTGAAAGCGATGGAATCAGTTATGTTCCCGAATTGTTGGGCAAAAAACAAAAGGAACATGAATATCTTTACTGGGAATATCCTGAAGGAAGCGGTTCGAAAACCATCCGCATGGGGAAATGGAAAGGATTAATTCTCAATATTCGCAGAGAAGGCGAAGCCAACATGATGCTCTTCGACCTTGAAGCTGATCCCAGGGAGCAAAATAACGTAGCGTCCGAGTATCCGGACATCATCAAAACCATGCGTGAAAAAATGGCCGAAGCCCACGAAGAACCGTTAATCAGTAGATTTGCGATTTAGGTTTCTTTTACTGTAAAGCGTGAAACAGGAAAATAATCTGCGATCTGAAGATCAGCGCGATTAATACTCAACCATTTCTATTGGAACGCTAACAATTTCGGCATATTCTTCACCCGCTTCCATCATATCCTCATCCTCTGAAGGATAGTGCCATTTGATGGAAATATTTTTCCCGTCGTCGTGCATTGTTTCGAGTTTCATCAGGATATCAAGGATGATTTTAGATGAAGCTGTATTAAAATACGATAGTTTGAAGTCAAAAACTGTATTTTCGTTGGGCGATTGCGCATATTCATCCAGCCAGTCTAATATTGGTTTATAGAATTTTACTACATCTTCAGGAAGCGAACGTCCCGATATTTCGAAAATATCCTGGGTTTCATCTAATCTTATTCCCGGTGTGTCTTCTGTTGCGCTGATAATTATTGGATTCATATTATATTCAATTTTAATGTTCTATTCTTGAAACGCTTGTTGATAAAATAAAAAATGAAAATTCGTCGTCTATGGTCATAAATTCATACGAGAGGTTGTTTCCGGTTTTCCGTTTGATGTCGATAAAACCTAATCCTGCTCCTCCCTTTTCATGAAGTTGTCCTTCCTTGATTTGCTTTTTATACTTCTCGTTCAACGCCTCTTTGTCTAAACTGTTGATGAGTTCCAGCGTTTTTTTGAGATCGTCTATTTTGCTTGTTTCCATAGCATTGCCCGTTGTGATACAATATTCTTTATCATTGCGGGTTACGATAAAAACACCCATTCCGGCATATAAATAGTTTTGTTCGATAGACGAATCACTGTATTTGCTGACATTTTGCAAACATTCAACCATTACGTGAAATACTTTGCGTTGCACAGCGCCCGGTTCTTCCTGTTGCATCATCTTGGTTTCGGTCAGCGACAGAAAGGCTTTGATAATCGGTTGTGTTATTTCGCCCTCGTAAACTAATGATATTTCATATTCCCGCATATACTTGTAAAAATCGAGAATAAATTCTACAAAAGACCTTTTTTCCATTTGTTTTTTATTTGAAAATTAATGATTTGAGTTCGGTTATTATTTTTATCTGATTAAAATTCAATACCGATGAGTAACACATCGTCGGTTTGTTTGATACCTGTTTTCCATTCAAGAAAATCATCTTCGAACAGCTTGTTGAATTGATCCATTGAATATTGTTCGTGCGCAAGAATCATTTCGCGGATGCGTTTGGACGTATATTTTTTCCGCTCTGGACCTCCTAACTGGTCGGGTAGCCCATCCGAAAAGAAGAATATCTTGTCGCCTCTCTCCGGTTTGATGTAATGGGTGGTAAAAGGTGTTTCGGCTTTCTTGCCGACAGGTATACCTCCGATGGCTTTCCGGTCGCCTTTATATTCGATAATTTCGCCGCCGCGTAAAAGATACAGCGGACGGTGTGCCCCTGCAAATTCTACTTCGTTTTTCAGTACATTGATCTTACAGAAAGCAATGTCCATGCCATCCCGTGCGCTGGCGTTTTCCATATCCTGTTTCAGGGTGGTGCGAACGCCCTGGTGAAGCATGTCGCATATTTCGCCGGCCGTGTATGCTTTGCGATGATCTACTATATTGTTAAGAGTGAAGTAACCCACAAACGATAATAATGCTCCGGGAACCCCGTGACCTGTACAGTCTACAGCCGCAATATACAGGTTGTTATTACGATCGGCATACCATGGGAAATCACCGCTGACCACATCGCGCGGTTTGTAAAGGATAAACGAATTGGGTAACTGTGACTTGATCAGTTCTGTGCTCGGAATGATGGATTGCTGGATACGTTGTGCGTAATCAATACTGTCTTCAATTTTTTTGTTTTTCTCCTGAATTTCCAGTTCGATACGCTTTGCATCAGTGATGTCGTGTCCTACAAACAAAATGGTTTCCAATTCGCCTTCGTTCATTTCGGGAATAGCGGCAAAGTTCATGATACGGATGGTGGTTTTTCCCACCATCTGTACGGGAATTTCGATTTCCGTATTGGTCTTGATCGGGTTTTCTCTGATAAGCGTTATTGTATCATCAAAATATGTTTTCAAACCCTCGTATATAGCTACGTCGTTTACATTTTTGTTGATGATGTCCCTGGACGGAATACCCAGATAGTCTTCGAGAACGGGATTGGCATAGAAGAAAATCCCTTCCATGCTCAAACGAAGGATGATATCTAATGAATTTTCAGACAGCGACTGCATTTTGTTGCGAAGCCGTTCTTCCTTTTCGGCGCGTTTGCGTTCGGTACGGTCTACCGTATTCAAAATAATACCCTGTATGGCTTCGTCTTTGATCAGGTTGTGCCCTGTGATTTCAACAATCATCGGGCTGCCGTCTCTGCGGACACACTGACATTCGATGGTTACCGGTTCGTCGGGGTTATTGTACAATTGCCTGAGCATGTGCAGGAAAGGCTCTTCGCTTTCGGGCGCAAATTTTTTGGATGTTCCGGCAATGACCTCATCGGGCGTATAACCGAAAATGGTTTTTACTGACGGACTTTCATACGTCTGTTTCAGGTTTCTGTCGAATATGGAAATAACTTCGGATGCATTTTCGAGCAACGAATTGAGGCGGTGTTGCGCATTTTGTACTTCCTGTATCTTCGCTTTGAGTTTATTGTTGGTTTCAAAAAGTTCTTCCTGCGTAGCCTGCATTTCTTCGGCGTTCTGACGCAAACGCTCCTCGTTTTCACGCAATTCTTCAGTCATCTGTTGCGCTTCAACCAACAACTTTTCTGTTTTCGAGTTCACACGCAGGTTGAAAAATGTGCGGGCAATGATTTCACCCAGTTCGCGCAGAAATTTGATGGTGGTTGCCGGTATTTCCCTGTCTAAAGAAGCAAACTCAATGACGCCCTGCAGCTTTTCGTCGGCAATCAGCGGCACAATCAGCAGGCTGGCAGGTTTTTTATCGCCAAGAATACCCGAAGTGATGGTTGCGTAATCAGCCGGAACATCGGTACGGTAAATATAATCCATCTCGTAGGCACACTGACCGATAAGTCCCTGACCTATAGAAAATTCCTGATTGATATATTTGCGGCGGTTGTAGGCATAGGTAGCCATGTTGCGCAATTTTCGGGTATCTTCATCGTAGAAATAGAGAGCGCCCTGCAAAAGGTTGACATACTTGATGATATTGATCAATGCATCAACCGACAAATCTTCCATATTGTAGTGAAGGCGCAGGATTTCCGATACCATATCCTTTCCTTTGCTGATCCACAATTGTTCGGTTTCCTTCTTGCTGTTTTCGAGCAGGTTATCGCGCATCAGTAACAGTGATCTTCCTAAAATATCATCGTCGTCAGCTGAAAATTCGGCTTCGTAGTTTCCTGATCCAATTTCCTGTGCAAAATGTGCATTACCGTCGCCGCGTACCTGGCGAAAATTCAACGTATCTTTCAGATCATCAATTTCGCTGGTATATTTTTTAACGATGAGATTGGTGGTCAAAAGCATTACTGCCGGAACCAGATACAGTAGCCATAATACCGGAACAGCAAGGTGCAATTCCCACCATCCGGCAGGTTCAACGCGGATGCCGGTAGTTGCGAAACCAATAACCCATGCTATCATAATAAAAATGATAGATGCACATAAAACAATGGTAGTGGCGATACTGCTTTTTCTTTTATTGCTCATAATTAATTTCTTAATTCATTCAACAAGTTAGCCATCGATTCGTTGACTTTACAGATGAGCGATTCTTCGTTTTCACCGAATGGTTTGAATGAAGCCAACTCTATAATTCCGATACTTTTTCCGTTACATACAATAGGCGCAATAACCAGGTGTTGCGGAGAACTTTTGCCCAATCCGGAAATGATGGCGATATAATTATCCGGTATTTCTTTCAGATTCAATAATTTTCTGTTTTTTGCCACTTGTCCGGAAAGCGTTTCGCCCAAAGGAAAACTGTGTGGTTGTTCTTCCGAATAATAAGCGTACTGACCGGAAATGTGAAACAATTGGTCGGCGTCATTCAACACGAAAACCAATCCCTGTACAATATCCATTTCTTTGGCGATATTCTGAAGCACCTTTTCAGTATAAGCGGCAATACTTTCGAAATCTGTACCTGCGGCAGGCATAATCCGTGCAAACGCTTCGTCGGCATTGAATACTTCCGTATGTTGCCTGATGTCGTCTATAATCCGTTGTTTTTTCTTCAAATGGTTATTTTCGCGTTGTTTCAGGCGAACTACCTCCTGTATGTTTTCATCAAGCGCCTTGTTTGTTTGCATCAACAGTATCAACAATCCGAACGACAGGATGAGGCCGGTAACAGCACAAACGAACATCAAAACCATAACCTCTGCCTGCGCAGCACATATTGTTGCAAGTATACTGACCGTCAGAAAGGCGAAAATCCATTTCCCCATTACAGTATTTTTTTTATTTTGATCCATTTTCGATATTGTTATTTACTGATACTTTTTAAAAATTGAATGATCTGATCGGTTTTATAGACATAATCTACTTTGGTAACATTGAGGGCGCCTTCGGTCATGGTACGCACCTCGCACTCCTGAGGATCCTGCACAATGGTAGTTCCGCCCAGTTCGGCTATCTTTTTCATACCCAAAGCGCCATCCTTGTTGGCGCCCGAAAGGATGATTCCAACCAACTTTTGCCGGTAGGTCTGCGCCGCCGACATATACGTCAGGTCTATACTCGGACGCGAATGATTGACCGGTTCTTCCGTCGACAACGATATCTGATTGGCTAATTCTACATACATGTGATAATTTGCCGGCGCCAGATATCCTGTCCCGGGTCTGATATGGGTTTTATCATACGGCTCGATGATCGGGATGTTTGATTTGATCGATAATGCTTCCACAAAGCCCGAACGAACATGTTTTAAACGATGAAGGCAAAGCAGTACAGGATAATTGAAATTCCTGGGCAAAGATTGTAAAATCTTCACCACCACCTGAAAACTTCCGGCTGAACCTCCTATAACTACCGCTCTGTAATCCTGCATCATTTACATATTTATTTCTATGATATACGTAAAATGTGGGATTAGGTTACGTTAGTTGATAAAAATTGTGGAATTGTTGATTGTATAAATATTTTTTACAAATCTGGAATTGTTTTCCAGATTTGTAAAAAAATATCTATATTTGCGCCATGATTTATCGCGTTTTATCTTCAATAATAAAGGAAATGGCTGCCAAAATGCCGGTCATTTCCATAACAGGACCCAGGCAATCGGGAAAGACCGTTCTTTCCAGAGCCTGTTTTCCCGAATATGATTATTTCAACCTCGAAAATCCAGACACATTCGATGAAGCAAAATCTGACCCCCGTTACTTTCTGACCCGTCATAAAAAAGGGGTTATTATCGATGAAGCCCAACGTTTGCCAGAGTTGTTTTCTTACATTCAAACCATCAGCGATGAAAGTAAACGCCCCGGAGAATACATACTTACCGGATCGCAAAATTTCCTGCTTTCTGAAAAAATCGCTCAAAGCCTTGCCGGACGTGTGTTTATTTCCCACTTGCTCCCGTTCAGTTTCGCAGAGTTAAAAGAAACCGACTGGGAGAACAAGCATTACGAAGAATTGATGGTGAAAGGGTTTTATCCAAGAATTTACGATATGGATATTCCGCCCGAACATTATTATCCGTCATATATTCAAACATACATTGAACGCGATGTTCGCCAGATCACCAATATTTCAAATCTCCACCTTTTTCAGAAATTTATGAAATTAGCGGCGGGAAGAGTGGGACAATTAATCAATTACAGCAATTTTGCCAATGAATTGGGGATTAATCTCAAAACCGTTCAGGCTTGGTTTTCCATACTGGAAACCAGTTTTGTCGTATTTTTTCTCTATCCGTATCACAAAAACTTTTCAAAACGGTTGGTGAAAATGCCAAAAATGTATTTTTATGATACCGGATTGGCATGTAGTCTGTTGGGAATCAAATCGCAGGACAATATTCAGCAGCATTGGGCAAAAGGGGCTTTGTTTGAGAATTTTGTGATAGCAGATATGATGAAAAATTACTATAACAAGGCTCAAATCCCGCCTTTGGCATTTTGGCGCGATAATACCGGAAACGAAATAGATTGCCTCATAGAGACCGGAACAATTGTCAGGTCGGTAGAGATCAAATCAAGCGCTACCGTTCATCCTGATTTTTTCAAAGGATTACAGTTTTTTGAAAAATTGAGCGGTACCGGCGCTCAAAACGCTTTTTTGCTGTACGGCGGCGACAAAAACAGTAAACGTAAAGAGGCAAACATCCTCAGTTGGAAAAACACGAATGAGTTATAAATGCGGCATATATTCTCTCAAAATTTATACTGCAACCTCAATGTAAAAAGGTTGTCTTTTATATTTTTTTGGAATTTATCATGAACTGTTGCAGAATTGCTTGTTTCATTGGTAATCCATTCGTAAAAGACTGCAATTCTTACATTTGACGAGGGGTTGAACATATATCCGGCGCCAACGGTGGTATATCTGACGTCGCCGTCGGTTTTGAGGTTATCGCCGCTGATTTTGGTGTTGGGGTCATAGTAATCGAACCTGAAAACGGCGGAATGTTTCGGACTGAAAATATCCTGAATGAAATAGACGTAGGCGCCTGAAAATGGGCGA
>Ga0082212_10001465_pt1 | contig 34794 bp, 27 predicted proteins | sample TergutNt197P3_FD_71548 | JGI IMG/M metagenome (GOLD analysis project Ga0082212, IMG submission 71548) | Neocapritermes taracua P3 segment gut microbial communities from Petit-Saut dam, French Guiana - Nt197 P3 | ecosystem: Host-associated > Arthropoda: Insects > Digestive system > Gut ... | reverse complement strand
ATGTGTCCCAAAACCCCAGCCGCGCGATGGTTTCCACCTGTTCCGCGATGGTTTCGGTAACGGGAAACTCCAGCCCGGCGGGGCCGGTCAGCAGAAACGCGTATACTGCGGAGATGCAGGCGTGCAGCATCTTGCCCGCGATGTAGGTGCGCGGCGACAGGCCGCTGTGGCCGATAAACGACAATACCTGGCAGTGGACGGACAGCCCCGCCCATCCCAGCATAAAGGCCGCCATCGCCATACGCCCCGCGAGCTTTGCCGTCGCGCCGCCTTGCAGGGAAAACAGGCCGCTGGTGAGCTCGATCAGCCCGGTCAGCAGATTTTGCGCCGTATTCTGCGTCATGCCGAACGGCGCGAACAGGGAGGATAAAAAATCGGCCGCGATCGGCAGGGCGCCGCTCGTATAGAGCAGGCGGACGGCAGCGGTGAAGAAAATGACAAACGAGGAGATATAGAAGACCGAGCTAAAAGAGGATTTGACCGACCGGGTAAACGCGTCGGACAGCGAAACGGCTTCCGGCAGGCCGCCGAGCTTTTCGGGTTTCGCGATTGTTCCGCGTTTGTAAAACCGGAACAGCAGGCCCACCGTGAGCGACGCCGCCGTATGCGTTAAATACAGCAGCCACCCGGCGCGTGTTGACCCGAGGATGCCCACGCCCGCCGCGCCTAAGATAAACGCGGGGCCGGAATTGTTGCAAAAAGCGAGCAGGCGCTCCGCTTCCTCCCTGGAGCACTGCCCTTTCTCGTAAAGCGAAATGGCGCATTTCGCCCCGACCGGGTAGCCGCCCAAAAACCCCAGCGCCACCGCCGCCGCGCAGGGGCCTCCCACACGGAAGAGGGGCCGCATGGCCGGTTCCAGCGCGCGGCCTATATACCGGGCCAGCCCCAATTCGATCGTCAGCGTGCTGATCACGAAAAACGGGAAGAGCGACGGGATCAGCACATCGATGCAGATATACAAACCCTCCCGCGCCGCTTCCGAGGTTGTCTTCGGCGCGATCAGGAGCCCCAGCGCGGCAAGCGCCAGCATACACCCGACAATCAGGTCGGTCAGCCAGCGTTTCTTTAGAATCCGGGTCATAGACATCCCCCCTGTCCAATATTTATGTACAGGGGGATGAGGGCATGAAAGAAACCTTCCTTGAAAAAGCGGCGCGCAAAATGGATATCCCGGCGGACCTGGCCGCGGGCGTCCCGAAAATCATCATCCATGGCTACCGCGAGATCTATATCGAGAACCATCAGGGCCTGCTGGAATACGGCGCCCGCGAGGTGCATATCAACGGCGGCGAAGCGGTCCTCAAGCTGACCGGCGAGGGCTTCCATATCCGCGCCATGACGGCCGGGGAACTGCGGCTGGAGGGCTTGATTTTTAAGGTGGAGTTTATTTTTTAGGGGGCGCCGTATGCAAAAAACCGTCAATCTGCTGCGGGGGTTCGTCCGCGTCGCGGTGGAATGCCCGTTTCCCGAACGCTTCATCAACCTCTGCGCCCACAACGGCGTCGCCTTCTGGGGCGCGGAGCGGGTCAACGAGGTGCGGATGGAGGCGACCATTCCCGCCAAAAGCCTGGCCCGGGCGGAGGAGTTGAGCGTCCGTCTGGGCGGCGCGCTGACGCCGCTGTCGCGGCGCGGGGCCTTTTTCTTTCTCAAGCGCTTCAAAACGCGGTACGCGCTGATCGCGGGGCTTTTCCTCTGCCTCGCGGCGCTCTTTGTCTCCAACCGCTATATTTGGGAATTATCGGTGGAGGGCTGCGCCGCGCTGACAGACGAAGAGGTGTTGCAGGCGCTGCGCGACGCGGGCGTCTCCACCGGCTCGCGCTCCTCCTCGGTGGACATCGAACTGATCCGCAACCAAATGCTTCTCAAGCTTGATAAACTCCTGTGGATCTCGGTCAACGTCACCGGGAGCCACGCGTCGGTGGTGGTCCGCGAACGGACCGAAAAGCCGGAAATCGTCTCCCGCGGCACGGCGGTCAACGTCGTCGCGGAGAAGGCCGGGCTGATTACCCGGATTGACACCCTCTCCGGCTCGGCGCAGGTTTTCCCGGGCGATACGGTGGATAAGGGTCAATTGCTGGTCAGCGGGCTGGTCGATTCCCCGCAGATGGGGGTGCGGCTGCTCAACGCCCGCGCCGACGTGACCGCGCGGACATGGACGGAACTGCAAGCCGCCGTCCCCACCGGGGCGGCCGGCAAACGGTACACGGGCCGGTCTAAGACGCGCTTCGCGCTGGTTTTCGGCGGGCGGCGGGTAAATTTATACCGAAACGCTAGCCAACCGTATGCCAACTGTGATAAAATGAGTGAGGCGTCGGTGCTGCGGCTGCCGCAAAACGTCGTATTCCCGGTCGCGCTGGTCAGGGAGACCTATACCCAGTACGAGCCGGCGTCGTATCAAATGGACGAAGGCGTGGCGGAGGGCGCGCTGCGGCAGGCGCTGGAAGAGGCGCTGCGCGGCGGCGTCGCGCGCGGGGAGATTTTGACCGAAACCTTTGTTTTCAGCCCGGAGGCGGGACTGGCGACCGCCGTTCTCACCGCGGAGTGTCTGGAGCGCATCGATCTGTCGCGGAAAATCGACATAGCCGAGGCGATGGGGCTGAAAACCTATAGACCATAACAAGGAGACGCGCAAATGATAGAACAAACCATCAACGTCGAACGCCTCGAACAGGTCATCGCGCTGTTCGGGTCGTTCGACCGCAACATCAAGCTGATCGAGCAGAGCATCGGCGTAAAGGTCATCAACCGCGACACCGAACTGAAGATCATGGGCGAGGCGGAGAACGTCTACCGCGCGGTCAAGGTGGTGGAGGGGCTGCTGTCGGTCGTCGCGCGCGGCGAGATGATCGCCGACCAGAATATCCACTATATCCTCGGGCTGGTGGAGGACGGCGCGGAGGAAAAACTCTCGGAGATGGGCAAGGACACCGTCTGCGTCACCGCCAGGGGCAAGCCGGTCAAGGCCAAGACGCTGGGGCAGAAGAAATACCTCGACGCCATCGCCAACCACACCATCACCGTCGGCGTCGGCCCCGCCGGAACGGGGAAGACCTACCTCGCCGTCGCCAAGGCCGTCACCGCTTTCCGGCAGAAGGAGGTCAGCCGGATCATCCTGACCCGCCCCGCCGTTGAGGCCGGAGAGAAACTGGGGTTTTTGCCGGGCGATTTGCAAAACAAGGTTGACCCCTACCTCCGCCCGCTCTATGACGCGCTCTTTGATATGCTGGGTTCGGAGACCTACCACAAATTCGTCGAACGCGGCTCGATCGAGGTCGCGCCGCTGGCCTATATGCGCGGGCGGACGCTGGACGACTCGTTCATCATCCTGGACGAGGCGCAGAACACCACCCGCGAGCAGATGAAGATGTTCCTGACCCGGATGGGGTTCGGCTCCCGCGTCGTCATCACCGGGGACGTCACGCAGATCGACTTGCCCCGGGAGAAGGTAAGCGGGCTGAAAGAGGCGGTGCGCGTCCTGCGCCATGTGGAGGACGTCGCCGTTTGCGAACTGACCGCCCGCGACGTCGTCCGCCACGTGCTGGTGCAGCGGATCGTCAAAGCGTATGAGGACTATGAGTCCCGCGAGCAGCGGCGGAAGAGGGACAGGCCCTCATGATGACCCGGTGCCGCGTACGGGCGCGCGCCGCCGTTCAATCCGTGACGCTGCTGCGGAAGTGCGTCCGGCTGGCCGTGAAGAACGAGCGGCTGCCCTATCCTTGCCTGACCGACGTCTTTCTGGTATCCAACGAGACGATACGGGCGGCCAACAAAGAGCGGCGCGGGGTGGACAAGGTCACCGACGTGCTGTCCTTTCCGGCATGGGACCCCGGCGGCGAGGCGGTCCCCGACCCGGATACCGGGCGCGTCTTTTTAGGCGATATACTGATCGCGTACGGCCAGGCTATGACGCAGGCCCGGCGGTATAAACACTCTGCCGGACGGGAACTGGGCTATCTGGCCGCGCACGGGGCGCTGCACCTGCTGGGGTATGACCATGAGACGGAATGGGACAGGGCGGTTATGCGGAAGAAAGAGGAGGACGTGATGGAGAAATTGGGGCTGCCGCGATGAGGAGTTTTCGTCACGCGTGGGACGGGCTTGTCTATGCGGTCAAGACAGAGCGCCATATGCGCGTCCATTTCGCGGCCGTGTTCTACATCGTGCTTGCGGGGCTCTTTCTTGACTTTGACCATGCCGAATGGGGGCTGACCGCGCTGGCCTGCGGATTGGTGACCGGCGCGGAACTGATAAATACCGCTTTGGAGCGTCTCTGCGACGGATTGGAGCCGGGACACTCGCCTGTTGTTAAAATTGTGAAAGACCTGGCCGCCGGGGCGGTGCTGGTTTGCGCCGCCGCCGCCCTCTGTATCGGCGTCTTCCTGCTTTGGGGCAGGAGTTTTTGGCCGCCTTCTTTTGAGCATTACACCGGCGCGGCGGCCTTGCCTTTTTGGGTGTGGTTTATATGGATTTGGAGGCGAAAAGACAATGGCAAACCTGTCTGACGGGCAAAACTACGCGCCGGAGGGAAAGCCCGCGCCGGTCGTCAAGCCGGGTGAGTTTATCTTCTCGGCCGTCGCGCTTGACCACGGGCATATCTACGGCATGTGCAACGGCCTGACCGAAGCCGGGGCGGTGTTGAAGAGCGTCTACGATCCGGACCCTCAAAAGGCAGACGCGTTTTGCAAGACGTATCCCCAGGTCAAACGCGCCGCGAGCGAGGAGGAGGTTCTCTCCGACCCCGAGGTGCGGTTGGTCGCCGGCGCGGCTGTCCCCAATGAGCGCTGCCCGCTGGGGCTGCGGGTGATGGAGGCGGGCAAGGATTATTTCACCGACAAGGCCCCGCTGACGACGCTGGAGCAGCTGGCCGCCGCGAAGGACGCGGCGGCGCGGACGGGCCGAAAGTACATGGTGTACTACTCCGAACGCCTTCATGCCGAAACGGCGGTTTTCGCCGGACAGCTGATCGAACAGGGCGCGATCGGGCGGGTCGTGCAGGTGTTGGGACTGGGTCCCCACCGCCTGTCGGCCGGCAGCCGCCCGGATTGGTTTTTTCAAAAGGAGAGATACGGCGGCATCCTGTGCGACATCGGAAGCCACCAGATCGAGCAGATACTGTATTACACCGGCGCGGGCGACGCCGCGGTGACCCACAGCCAGATCGGGAATTACAGCCATCCCGAATATCCCGAACTGGACGACTTCGGCGACGCGTCTCTGCTGACCGATACCGGCGCCACAGGGTATTTCCGGGTGGACTGGTTCACCCCGGACGGCTTGCAGACATGGGGCGACGGGCGGAGCGTCATCCTCGGGACCGAAGGGTTTATCGAGCAGAGGAAGTATATGAATCTCGGGACCTCCGACGGCCCGGGGCATCTTTTTTTGGCAAACGGCCAGGAGGAAACGCGCTATAACGTCCACGGCAAGGTGGGATACCCCTTCTTCGGGCAGCTGGTGCTGGACTGTCTGAACCGCACCGAAAACGCGATGACGCAGCGGCACGCCTTCAAAGCGGCGGAACTCTGCGTCAGGGCGCAGACGCAGGCGAAAGTGATCGCGCCATGAACTGCGGCGAGCCTTGCGCGCTGACGGGCGGAGCCGTCTACACAGGCGATTTTGTCCTGCACGGACACGCCGTGGTGATCGAAGACGGGAAAATCACGGACCTGCCGCCGGAATCCCGTCTGCCCAAAGGGATCAGAACCATCCAAGTAAACGGCTGCGCCGTCGCGCCCGGATTCATCGACGCGCAGGTCAACGGCGGCGGCGGCGCGCTGTTTAACGGCGATCCCACGCCGGAAGCGCTGAAAACCATCGCGGCCGCGCACGAACGGTACGGCACGCTGCACTGGTGTCCGACGGTCGTTTCGGCCGGTTTGGATACGATGGAACGATGCCTCGGGGCGGTCAGGGCCGTGACCGGCGCGGGTATCGGCGTACTGGGGGCGCATTTGGAGGGGCCGTATCTGTCGCCGGAAAAGCGGGGCGTCCATGACCTGAAGCATATCCGCCCCGCCAACGGCGCGGAGGCCGCGCGGCTGCTTGACGCCGGACGCGGGGTCATCGCGGTGGTAACCGTCGCGCCGGAAGCGGTCCGGGAGGAGCATATCCGGCGCTTTGCCGGCGCGGGCGCCCGTGTCTTTCTGGGACATACCAACGCGACGTGCGCGGCCGCCGAAGCGGCGTTCGCGGCGGGGGCTTGCGGGGTCACCCACCTATACAACGCGATGAGCCAGCTCACCGGACGCGAACCCGGCGCCGTCGGCGCGGCGCTGGCCGCGGAGAGCGTATGGGCCGGGATCATCGCGGACGGGATCCATGTGGACTGGCGCTCGGTCAAGATCGCCAAAGCGCTCAAAAAATCGCGCCTTTTCCTGGTCACGGACGCGATGCCGCCGGTGGGGAAGCCGGACGCCGCATATACCATCGGCGGGCAGGAGATCACCTGTAAGGACGGGCGCTGCGCCACCGCCGACGGGACGCTGGCCGGTTCGGCGCTGGACATGGCGTCCGCGGTCCGCAACTGCGTTGCCCACTGTGGGATCGCGCCGGATGAAGCGCTCCGGATGGCGTCGGCCTACCCCGCCGAAATGCTGGGCGTCGCGGACCGGCTGGGATATATCAGGCCGGGGTATCAGGCCGATCTGGTATTCTTGAGCGGCGGCCTGACCGTTACGGGGATCATGCGGGGCGGGGCGGCGCGGTTTTTTTGACTTTGAAGAAATATAGCATATATACCGCCCGTTTGGGTGGGCGGTATATAAATTTGATGTGTTTGCGTGTCAGGCCATCTTCGGCCAATCCATAAACAAGAAGGGCATATCGTTTTCACTCTCCCAAAACTCCCTCGCGTATCCGGCCAAAGGCGCGTCGGCGGGCGCGGCCGCCGGGGCGCCGGTGGGGCTAAAGAACAGGCACGACACATCGGCGGCAACCGCATATGTCTTGTTTTGCTCCGCCCAGGGTGTGTACAGAATAACGTAGGCAGGTTCCGCCTGCGTTTTGCCCAGCATCGCAAACGCGTCGATAAGGGGGAACTCCATGCCGCGGAGTTTAATGCGGGAATCCGTACGTTCCGCGTCGCACATATTGATCTCTTTGACATTGGCGACGGGTTCGACGATGGCAACCCCGCCTATATTCAGCAGCAGGAACTCATTGTGATGCGCAACCGATGTCATGCCGGTTTTCGGATAGGGGACGACGCCTTCATATCTTTTAGGAGCATGATTCCCGTCAAAGAGCACCGTTAGTTCATAGGCGATATTGCGTATATCCTCGACGCAGGCGACCGCCGGTTTGCCGCGAAAACCGACCTTTGACGTTTCGATCGCGCTGTTCAGGGCCAGCAGGTTGAGCTGAGTCCCCACGTCCCGCACGTCGCCCGGCTTGATTTCCTCTTCCCCGAACAAAGCCCGCTCCGTCAGGCCGAGAATCCTTTCCGACATTTTGCGGGTTTCTTCCGCCACAACCGCCAAGCCCCGGACGTCCAAAGCGGCGGAATGCTGCGCCATCATATTTGCCAAGAGCCATAGCCTCTCCCCGGCGTTTTGCAGTTTCCATAGAGTTTTATTCATAACTTTCTTCCTTTCTATACCCCAATAATTGGGTTAGCTGCGGGCGCAGCTTGCTCAGCGCCCTCCTGTGGTGGGACAATACCGTGTTCAGTTTCAGTCCGTTGGCTTTTGCGATTTCGGCGAAAGAAAAATCCCCGTAATAGCGTTGGGTTATCACGATCCGCTCAATGTCGCGCAGAATCTTGAGCGATTCCAATACGGCGCCGGCGTCCTCCGTCCGGATGAGTTCATCCGCAATATCCGTTTCATCAATCAGAGACGTCCCCTCCGCGTCCAGATATACCCGCGAAAAATCCGCCGTCTGCGCCAGGAATTTCCGATAGGCCAGCCGGATACACGCTACGGACAGATAGCCGTAATTTTCCTTCTCCGGTATGTATTCCTTACTTGAACGAAGACTTGTATACGCGCCCTGCACGATGTCGTCTGCCAGTAAGGCCACATTCGGATATCCCGTGAACTTATGCCGGATAAGCCGCAAAAGCGCATTTCGCAGCTCCTCGTCCACCTGGTCACCTCCCGTTGTTTGGATTTGAAAGGCCCTTCCATTATATAAAGCAATTACTTGCAATTTTGTTGCAAGATAAAAGAGCAGCCAAAAGCTGCCCGATACAGACGTCCCTACTCCTCGATCCGTATCCTCTCCACACGGATACATTTCCCCGTTGCCTCGTCGATCTCGAACACCGCGCCTTCCATCACCGCTTCGGTATTGGGCGCTTCATACCGCGCCGGCACGCCGCCCAGAAATCCCGCCACAGACTGCTCCACCTTTACGCCCAGCACCGAATGGCGGGCGCCGGTCATGCCCAGGTCGGTGATGAAGCCGGTGCCGCCCGGCAGGATCCGTTCGTCGGAGGTCTGCACATGGGTGTGCGTGCCGAATACCGCCGCCGCCCGGCCGTCGAAATGATGAGCCAGCGCGGCTTTTTCGCTGGTGGCCTCGGCATGGAAATCGATGACAAACAGATCGTCTTTATAGGCTTTCATCAGCGCTTCCGGCGCGCGGAAGGGGTTGTCGGCGTTCCATTCACAGTTGAGTCTGCCCACGAGGCAAAGGACCGTCAGCCAGCGCCCGGTTTTCATCTGGAACCGGACGCAGCCCTCGCCGGGGGTGTGGGCGGCGAGATTGAGCGGACGGAGGAGGTATTGGTTCTCTTTCATTTCGCCGATGATCTGGGGACGGTTCCAGACATGGTTGCCCAGCGTGACCGCGTCGGCGCCGGCCTCAAAGAGCCGCCGCGCCTGTTCGGGCTTGATGCCGAGGACGTCGGCGTTTTCACCGTTGACGACGCACAACGCCGCCCCGTAATACCTTTTCAGCGGGCGCATCTTTTCGCAGGCGATCCGCAGGCCCGCCTCGCCGCATATGTCTCCGAATGCCAATAGGTTCATGAACACACCTCCGTAGAAGTATCCCCCGCCTCCCGGCGGGGGATACGCTTGCTATTTCGCGTACTCTATATGCCGTGTCTCACGGATCAGATGCACCTTGATCTGTCCGGGGTACTCCAAATCGCTCTCGATCTTCTTCGCGAGTTCGCGGGCCAGCAGGATCATATGGTCGTCGTCGATGGCTTCCGGCTTGACCATGATCCGGATCTCGCGCCCCGCTTGGATGGCGAAGGATTTCTCCACCCCTTCGAACGAACAGGCCAGTTCTTCCAGTTTCTCCAGCCGTTTGATGTAATTCTCCAGATTCTCGCGCCTCGCGCCGGGGCGGGCGGCGGAGATGGCGTCGGCGGCTTGGACAAGGCTTGCCACGACGGTCTTGGCCTCGACGTCGCCGTGGTGGGCCTGGATGGCGTGCAGGATGTCGTTGTGCTCTTTGTATTTGCGGGCGAGGTCCACGCCGATGACGACATGGCTGCCCTCCACCTCGTGGTCAACAGCTTTGCCGAGATCGTGCAGCAGGCCGGCCCGTTTGGCCTGCATGGGGTCGAGTCCCAGTTCGGCGGCCATCGCGCCCGCCAGCAGCGAGACCTCGATCGAATGCTGCAAGACGTTTTGCCCGTAGCTGGTGCGGTATTTCATCCGGCCGAGCAGCTTGACCAGTTCCGGGTGGATGCCGTGGACGCCCGTTTCAAAGGTCGCCCGTTCGCCCTCGGAGCGGATGATGGCCTCGATCTCGCGCTTGGATTTCTCCACCACTTCCTCAATGCGGGCGGGATGGATACGTCCGTCCGCGATCAGTTTCTCAAGGCTCAGGCGGGCGACCTCGCGGCGGACCGGATCGAAACTGGACAGGGTGATGGCCTCGGGGGTGTCGTCGATGATGAGGTCCACGCCGGTGAGGGTTTCGAGGGTGCGGATGTTGCGGCCCTCGCGCCCGATGATGCGCCCTTTCATCTCGTCGTTGGGCAGGTGGACGACCGAAACGGTAGCCTCGGTGACATGGTCGCTCGCCACCTTTTGAATGGCCATCGATACGATTTCCCGCGCCTTGAGGTCGGCTTCGTCTTTGAACCGCTCCTCAATGTCTTTGATCTTCATCGCCATCTCGTGGGTGACTTCGCTTTCCACATTCTTGATTAAGTAAACCTTGGCTTCCTCGGTCGAGAACCCGGACAGCTTTTCCAGCATTTCCATCTGGCTTCGCTTGACGAGGGCGATCTCGTCGCGCGCGTCGTCGGCGGCTTTGTGCTTTTGGGAGAGAAGTTCGTCCTTTTTTTCAATGTTTTCCAGCTTTTTGTCATAGTTTTCTTCTTTTTGCTGTAAACGGCGCTCTTGCTTTTGCAGTTCGGAGCGGCGGTCCTTGATCTCGCGCTCGGCCTCCTGGCGGTTGCGGTGGATCTCCTCTTTGGCCTCCAGAAGGGCTTCGCGTTTTTTGCTCTCGGACGCCTTGATGGCTTCGTTGACAATGCGGCGGGCTTCCTCCTCGGCCCCGGAGATTTCTTTTTCCGCGACATTCTTGCGGTACCGGATACCCAGCGGAAACGCGGCGGCCAATCCCACTATGAGCGCGCCAACCGCCGGAAGGATGGTTTGCAGAAAAATCTGCACGGGTACACCTCCGTTAAGTTCTGATGTATGAGTACAATGTAAATGCACGGGCGCGTTTCCGCGTCCCGAATCGATACAATGCGTTCATCCTTATTATTTTATATAAATTTGTCCCCGTTGTCAAGAAAAAATTACGTTTGAACTGCCCCGGCTGAACTGCCCCGGGTCAAAAGCCCAAGTCAAAAGCAAACTGTGCTGTCAAATTCTTTCCGGCCTAAAAACAGGCTGCCGGGCGGTGATCGCCTCCGCCCGGCAGTTTTGCTTATTCCGCCGCCGCCAGCAATACCGCGTTGCAGAAAACTTCCATCGCCGTTTTCAGTTCGTCGGGCGGCGGGAAGGTCGGGGCGATGCGGATGTTGCGGTTTAGGGGGTCGCGGCCGCCCGGATAGGTCGCGCCGGCCGGGGTGAGGGCGGCGCCCGCCTCGGCGCACAGCCCGACGACCCGTTTGGCAAGGCCCACCGGCGTGTTGAAGCTGACGAAATACCCGCCCTCCGGCGTCGTCCAGCCGCAGTCCTCCAGTCCGGACAGTTCCCGCCGCAGAGTCTCCTCCACCAACTCAAATTTGGGGCGCACGATCTCCGCCTGCTTGCGCATATGGGCGTAAACGCCCTCCGCGCCGCCGAAGAAGCGGACGTGCATCAGCTGGCGGAGTTTGTCGGGGCCGATCGTCTGCGCCGACAGGCGTTTCTTTATATACTCGCAGTTCTCGGCGCTGGAGGCGACGCAGGTCACCGCCGCGCCGGGAAAACTCACCTTGGAAAAAGAAGTGAACACCATCGGCATATGAGGATTGCCCGCCGCGGCGCACTCCCGGACGATGTTTGGGATCTTCCGCCGTTCGCCGCGGAGGTGGTGGATGACATAGGCGTTGTCCCAGTAAATACGGAAATCGTGCGCCGCCGGCTTTAAGTTGGCGAAGCGCCGCACAGTCTCGTCGGAATAGACGATTCCGGTGGGGTTGGAGAAGATGGGAACGCACCAGATCCCCTTGATAAGCGGGTCGGACGCGGCGAGCCGCTCGATCTCATCCATATCGGGTCCGTCCGCCGTTATCGAAACCGGGATCATCTCGATATGAAAGTAATCGCAGATGGTAAAATGGCGGTCATACCCCGGCGACGGGCAGAGAAATTTCACATGCCCCTGCGCCGCCCACGGCAAGTCCTCCCGCACCCCGCGAGACATATTTGACGCGACGTTGTCGAACATCAGCGCCAGCGAGGAGTTGCCGCCCACGATGATCTCGTCCGGCGTCAGTTCCAGAATATCGGCGAAGATCCGCTTCATCTCCGGCAGGCCGTCCAAAATGCCGTAATTGCGGCAGTCCGCGCCGGCCTCCGAGAGATAGTCGTCGTCGCCAAGGCAGGTCAGCAGCCCGCGGGAGAGCGCAAGCTGCGCCTTCGACGGGATGCCGCGCGTCATGTTCAGGTTTAGTTTGCGGCTTTTGAATTTCTCATGCCGCGCGATATACGGGGATGGATTCATGATGGTTTCCGCTCCTGTCCAAATGGATTATTTATGATACAGCTTCTTCGTCTGATACCTCGGTTCGCAGGTGAGGTTGACGCCGAGGCGCTGGAAGGTATATTGGTCCACCCGGGAGAGCAGTACGGTCGAATGGGCTTCGCAGTCCCTAAGCCTGCCCAACTGCTCCATCGCCGTTTCCGCCTCGGGGCTGTTGGTGGCCTGGATGGCGAGCGCGATCAGGATCTCGTCGGTGTGCAGGCGGGGGTTGTTATTTCCCATATGGTTGAGTTTTAGGCGCTGGATCGGCTCGATGATGTCCGGCGGGATCAGCGCGAAGTCTTTCGGTATCCCGCCCAGTTCCTTCAGCGCTTTCAGCAACGCCGCCGACGCCGCGCCCAGCAGCGGGGTGGTCTTTCCGGTGACGATGCTCCCGTCGGGCAGTTCGAGCGCGACGGCCGGCTCGTCTTTGGTCTGCTTGGAGCGTTTCAGCGCCGCCGCCACAACGGGCCTGGCATCGGTGGTCACGCCGACTTTGCTCATCATCAGTTCGATCTTCTGCACCGCTTCCAATTCGCCAAAACCCTGCCGCCGCTCGCAAAGCGCCTCGTAATACCGGCGGATGATCTCCTGCCGCGCCGCTTCGCTCACGGCTTCGTCGTCGGTGATGCAGCGGCTAATCATGTTGACGCCCATGTTGGTCGGGCTTTTATACGGCGACGCGCTCAAGATATGCTTGAACATACCGAGCAGGACGGGAAACGCCTCCATATCGCGGTTGTAACTGACGGCTGTTTCGTTATACGCCACCTGATGGAACGCGTCCGGCATGACGGCGTCGCCCAGATCGGCGGTGGCCGCTTCGTAGGCCAGATTGACCGGATGGGTGATCGGCAGGTCCCAGACGGGAAACGTCTCGTATTTGGCGTACCCCGCCGTCTGCCCCCGCTGGTGCTCGTGATAGAGCTGCGAAAGGCAGACCGCCATCTTCCCGCTGCCCCCTCCGGGCGCGGTGACCACCACAAGGCGGCGCTCCGTCTCTATGTAGTCGTTTTTGCCAAACCCGTCGCCGCTGAGGATCAGCGGGACGTTGCCGGGATAATCCTCAATCGGGTAGTGCCGGTATATCCTTATGTCCTGCTTGCCGAGCCGTTTGATAAACTGCACGGCGGTTTCCTGTCTGGCGTAATGGGTGACGACGACCGAACCGACGTACAGCCCGACGGCGCGGAAGGCGTCGATCAGCCGCAGGGCCTCCTGATCGTAGGTTATGCCCAGATCGCCCCGGCGTTTGCTCTGCTCGATGTCCCACGCGCTGATGACGATGACGATCTCCGCCTCGTCCTTCATCTCCAGCAGCATATGCACCTTGCTGTCCGGCTCAAACCCCGGCAGGACGCGGCACGCGTGGGTGTCGTCGAACAGCTTCCCGCCGAACTCCAGATAGAGTTTCCCGCCGAACTCCTTCATCCGTTCGGCGATTTTTCCCGATTGCAGCGTCAAATATTTCCCCGCGTCAAACCCCGGCCTCATAACCCGCCTTCCCTTTTCCCTAAAACGGCCAGATTTTTCTCGATCAGGGCGATTCGCTGCCTGACGCAGTCCGCCGAACGCAGCGCGTCGGGCGGCGTGGAAAATACATAGTCGGTCAGCCGGTCAACGGTGGTGGAGGCGACATGCAGGCGGGTGTCGGAGGAGGCGTAGTAAATATAGACGTTCCCGTCCCCGTCGTCGATGGCGCCGTTGGTAAAGACCACGTTGCTCACGTCGCCGGTCCGTTCGCCGCCCGCCGGCGCGATCAGATAACCGCCCGGTTCCGCGACGACCCGCCAAGGCTCGTCGGGGTCGGTGGCGAAGGCGTAGATCACATAGCGCAGCCCGGCGGCGGTCTGGCGCACTCCATGGGCGATGTGTATCCAGCCGCGCGGCGTGCGGATCGGCACCGCGCCCGCGCCGTTCTTCCCCTCCGTTATCGTATGATAGCGCCGGGCGCTGGTGATCGTCTCCTCGCCGATGACGGCGCGGGTGACGTCGGCGCAGGTCCCGAAGCCGATGCCGCCGCCGCTGCCCGTCTCGAGGAAACTGTCCATCGGGCGGGTGAAGAACGCATACTGTCCGTTGACAAAACGCGGGAACAGCACCACGTTGCGCTGCTGCGGCGATCGGGCGGTCACAAGATTGGGCAAACGCTCCCATTTTTTGAGGTCTTTGGTGCGGACTATGCCGGCCGAGGCCACCGCCGCCGACAGGTCCGGGTTGTCTGTGTCCTTGCTCTCCGAGCAGAAGACGCCGTAGATCCAGCCGTCCTGATGCTTGGTCAGCCGCATGTCGTAGACGTTTGTCTCCCCCGGCTCGGTGTCGGGCAGGGCCACCGGCTTGTCCCAAAAGCGGAAGCCCTCGGTGGGGCGGAGGCTCTCGGCGATGGCGAAGAAGGATTTGCGGTCGCTCCCCTCCACCCGGGCGCAGAGATAGTATTTCCCGCCCAGCTTGAGCGCGCCCGCGTTGAAGACGGCGTTGACGCCCAATCGCTCCATAAGAAGCGGGTTGCTCTCCAGACGCACGTCGTACATCCAGAAAGGCGGGATATGCCGGGCGGTCAGCACCGGGCGCCGCCAGCGGGTAAAGACGCCGTTGCCGGCCGGCGCGGGCATGTTGGGCCGCCGGATCAGGCGCTCATATTGGCGGTTGATCTTTTGGTATTCGGGATGGATCATAACGGTTCCCTCCGCATCATTACTCCGGTACGGAGCAATACTTTGAATTATGACATTACGGCAGCCGCCGTAATATCTCTAAACACATCCTGCCGTTGTGATACGGGCATTTCCACTCTTCGACGATCGGTTTGCGCCACTCGGTATGGCTGCCGTCCGGCATGACCTCGCTCAGCCACTCGGAGCCGGGGCGCTTGTCAACGATCGTATTCTCAATGAACGCGAGAATATCTTCCGCCGCCTGACGGCGCCCGGCGTTCAGAAACCCGACGACCGCCTCGGCCTGCACCCACCAGATCCGCCGCTCGTCTTCTTTGCCCCGCTCGCACTCGTTGCGCAGGGAGTTTTGGCGGAAGGCTTTGTCATACACATTTTCGGCCAGCGCCGCGCAAAGGGGCGCGACGCTGTCGTCGCCCAGCAGGGAGGCCCCCCATGCGACCAGCCAGGACGATTCTATGTCGTGTCCGTAGGAGGTCAGATCAATGATGCTGTTCCAATGGAGGTCGAAGAAGACCTCCTGCCGTTTCAACGCGGGGTTGTAGATTTTGTGTTGAAACAGTTCCAAGCAGCGGCGCATCCGCTCCGCGGCGTCCGGGCTTTTCGCAGCGCGGTACAGCCCGCTGTACGCCTCGAAGACATGCAGCAGCGTGTTCATCGTCCTTTCGGCCGTCACGCCGTTTTCGGAGAGTTTTTCGTTGCCGGCGGGCGCGAACGCGCGGTCGAACGCCTCCAGATACCCGCCCGCGTCGGTACATTTTTCCTCGATCAGGGCAAAAAGTTTCTCCGCCAGCGCCAGCGCTTCTTTGTCGCCGCTCGCCTCATAATACGCCGAAAGGGCGTAGACCGCGAACGCCTGATTATAGGTGTGCTTTGTCGTATCGGCCGGTTTGCCGTCATAGGTCAGCGACCAGTATACCCCGCCGTATTCCCTGTCGAGGCAGCGTTCGGTCAAAAACCGGTAGGCGTGGCGGGCGTCGGCCAGCAGGCCGTCCCGCCCCAGCGCCCTGGCCGCTTCGGAGAAAAACCACAGGATACGGCTGTTCAGGATACAGCCTTTATCCGCGTTTTGATCCAAACGCAGGTCAAGGTCCATATGCCCGTAAAAACCTCCGTATTCGTCGTCGCGCAGACCCTGCCAGAAGGGGATGATCCGGTCCAGCAGGCGCAAAGCAGTCTCTCTCATCGCATCCCGATCTCCGTGTCCTCGTCGGTCAGGCGGCTGTGTTCCTTGATATAGGCCGCGATCTCGTCCAGCTTGCCGAACGCCAGCCCGACGTAAGAGTCCGCCGCGCCGTAATAGACGGCGATACGGCCCGTCGCCGCGTCGTGTATTGTGGCGCAGGGGAAGACGACGTTGGGGACGAAGCCGCGCTCCTCATACCATTCCTCCGGCGTCAGCAGGAAGCGGCTGCAACGGTATTTAACGATGCTGGGGTTGCCGATATCCAGGATGGCCCCGCCGATGCTGTAGACAAAGCCGTTGCAGGTGCCGGAAACGCCGTGGTAGAACATCAGCCAGCCCTCGGTCGTCTCGATCGGGGCCGCGCCGCCGCCGATCTTGACCGATTCCCACCAGGCGTGGCCGCGCCCCATCACATGGCGGTGCTTGCCCCAATAGACAAGGTCGGGGCTTTCGCTTATGAAGATGTCGCCGAACGGGGTATGCCCGCTGTCGCTGGGCCGGGAGAGCATCAGGAAATTGCCGTTGACCTTGCGCGGGAACAGAACGGCGTTGCGGTTATAAGGGATAAACGGGTTTTCAAGGCGGGTGAACGTCCTGAAATCGGTCGTTTTGGCCATGCCAATCGACGCGCCGTAGAAATCCTGACACCAGATGGCGTAGTAAGTATCCTCCACCTTGATAAAGCGCGGGTCGTAGGCGTAGCGCGGCAGAAACGGCTCGCCCTTATCGTTGACAAAGGGGATGCGCTCGTTCGCGATGTCCCATTTCAACCCGTCGGCGCTCTCGCCCCAATAGATATGCGGCACGCCGTCGGTCTGTTCGCCGCGGAAGACGCCGGCGAATTTCCCGTTTACCGGCAGGACGGCGCTGTTGAAGATACGCGCCACGCCCGGCGCGGGGTTGCGCCCGACGACGGGGTTGCCGGAGTACCGCCACAGCGGGCCGGCCTGGGGGGTATCGGGCCTGTCTTGCCACGGCATATTGGGGACGCTGGGGCCGATAATGTTCACACCGCTCATAAACGCGCACCTCTCTTACCTTTATTGAGAGGTATTATAGCACAGAGAAGGGTCCGTGGCAACCGGTTCTGTAATTTGCGGCTCTTTCTGCGGTATTCCTCCGGCTTTAAGAACTCAAAACTATCTCGGTATTGCATAATTTATGCGGGCATGGTACTATGCTATTAAGATATTTTCTGTCGGGGCCGCTTTGGGGCATGATCCGCATCGCCGACAATAACGCAGCCAAAAAGTTAAACAATAAAATAAAAGGAGTGTAAGAACATGGACTTGATGATCCTGACCCCCATTGGCGCCGTGCTGGCTCTTAGTTTCGTCGTATATCTTTTCAGAAAGCTGCTCATGTTTCCCGAGGGCAGCGAAGTAATGAAGTCCATCTCGGCAAAGATACGCCGGGGCGCAAACGCCTTTATGAAGCGTCAGTACAAGACGATCGCCTATTTCTTTGCGATCATGCTTGTCGTTCTATGCGTCATGGCCGGCTTTGGCTTTGTCACATGGTACGTCCCCTTTGCCTTTATCACCGGCGGCGTTTTTTCCGGGTTTGCCGGGTTCATCGGCATGAGGGCCGCCACGGCGGCTAATGCCCGCACGGCCCACGCCGCGCAGGAGAGCCTCAACAAGAGCCTGCGGGTGGCCTTTTCCGCCGGATCGGTCATGGGCTTTGTCGTGGTGGGGCTGGGGCTGTTTGACCTCTCTGTTTGGTATTATCTCTTAAAGTATGTGTTCAAAGAGCCAATCCATGAAATCACCGCCGCCATGCTGACCTTCGGCATGGGCGCGTCCACCGTGGCGCTCTTCGCCCGCGTGGGCGGAGGGATCTTCACCAAAGCCGCCGACGTGGGGGCCGACCTCGTGGGCAAGGTGGAGGCCGGGATCCCCGAGGACGACCCGCGCAACCCCGCCGTCATCGCCGATAACGTGGGCGATAACGTGGGCGACGTGGCGGGCATGGGCGCCGACCTGTATGAATCCTATGTCGGATCGATCGTCTCTTCCTGCGCGCTGGGCGTGGCCGCCGCCTCTGTCTTTGACGATATGCTCACAGGGGACAGCGCGGTTACAATCCCAATGGCAATGGCCGCCATCGGCGTGATCGCCTCGATCATCGGCTCGTTTTTCGTCCGCACAAAAGAAGGGGCGACGCAGAAAAATCTTCTCTCCGCGCTTCGCCGCGGCACAAACTTCTCCGCCATCGCCATTGCCGTCGCGGCTTTTCCGCTGGTGTGGTTCATGCTGGGACGGGAGTACATAGGGTTATACGGCGCGATTCTTTCAGGGCTGATTGCCGGCGTGGGCATCGCGTTTGTCACCGAGTATTATACCTCAGATCATTATAAACCGACTAAGAACCTAGCCGGCACGACCAAAACCGGCACGGCCACGCTGATGATCGGCGGGTTGAGTTTGGGGATGCTGTCCACCGCCATACCGACATTGATTATCTGCGCCTCCATTTTGGGCTCCTTCTTTATTTCCGGCGTGGGACTTGACCTTGCGGCGGGCGAAGCGGCCAAAATCGGGCTGTACGGCATAGGGCTGTCGGCTGTCGGGATGCTTTCCACCTTAGGGCTTACGCTGGCCAATGACGCCTACGGCCCGGTCGCCGACAACGCGGGCGGCATCGCCGAAATGGCCAAGCTGCCCCATGAAGTCCGGGAGAGGACCGACGCGCTGGATTCCTTGGGCAACACGACCGCCGCCACCGGCAAGGGTTTCGCCATCGCGGCGGGAGCCTTGACCGCCCTCGCTCTGGTCGCGTCTTATGTTGACCGGCTGCATTACCTCGATCCCGATTTTGAACTTAATCTGGCCATCAATGAACCCACCGTCCTTGTCGGGCTGCTCATCGGCTGTATGATTACCTTCTTCTTTACAGCGCGCCTTATGGACGCGGTGGGCCGGGCGGCGCAGTCCGTCGTCGTGGAGGTGCGTCGCCAGTTCAGGGAGATCACGGGGCTGATGGAGGGAAAAGCCGACGCCGATTACGAGACATGCGTTGACCTATGCACAAAATCGTCCATCCGTGAAATGATAATCCCATCCCTGCTGGCCGTTATTGTTCCCATCGTCACCGGGCTGATCCTCGGCCCCAACGGCGTCGTGGGGATGCTGATCGGCGCCACCGGCTGCGGGCTGATGATGGCCATCTTTACGGCAAACTCCGGCGGCGCGTGGGACAACGCCAAGAAATACATAGAAGCCGGCCATCACGGCGGCAAAGGTTCCGAAGCGCATAAAGCCGCCGTCGTGGGCGACACGGTGGGCGATCCCTTCAAAGATACCTGCGGCCCGGCTGTGGATATTTTGCTCAAACTGAGCGCGATGGTGTCTATTGTCTTTGCCGGGTTTATCTTGTCGTTCCACCTCTTTTGAAGGAGAGGCGCAATGTATAAGGGCTTACAGCAGAACAATCAAAGCCATGTAAGCGGCGTACAGCATCACCAAAGATAAGCCCTCGCCCCGCGCAACCCGCCGGCCGGTTCGGGCAAACAGTATAAAAAGCAAGCTGCCCGCGGTTAACGCGGCTACATCAAATAGTAAGCCGCTGTCAACCGTCAGGGGCCGAATCATCCCCGATACCCCAAGCACTAAAAGGATATTGAATGTATTTGAGCCGATGACATTGCCGATAGCAATATCATTCTCCCCTTTTTTGCAGGCGGTAATAGAGGTTACAAGTTCAGGCAAGGATGTTCCCACCGCAACAATGGTCAGCCCTATAATCCTCTCCGTTATCCCAAAGGCAAGGGCAATACCGACAGCGTTAGCGACGGTGAGCTGACCGCCCGCCACGATGGCGCCGGCTCCCAGTCCCGCAAGCATAATACTTCGCGGCAGAGATATAGAAAGCGCATCCGTATCCGCCTTGGGAGAATCCAATCTTTTTTTTAACGCTTGCCGCACCAACACGGTCATATACAGCAGGAAGGCGGCCAATAGCGCGGCGCTCCCGAAGCGCGGAATGGCGTCATGGAACACGATCATCATGCCGAGAAGCAGAACGGTTGCTCCGGTGGAAACCCAGAAATCCCCCGATATGGTTTTCAACGCGACCGATATGGGCTTGAGCAACGCGCAAAAGCCCACCACAAACAACAGGTTAAACAGGTTTGAACCAACGACGTTGCCTATGGCCAAGGGGTTGGAGCCGCGTATGGCGGCCGATACGCTGACCACCGCTTCCGGCGCGCTTGTCCCCATTGACACAACCGTCAGTCCAATAACAACGCTTGGGATTTTCAACCGTTTGGCGATACGTACGCTTGCATCCACAAAAATGTCCGCTCCCTTGATAAGCAAGACAAATCCAATGCCAAGTAAAAAGACATTTAATACAACGCCCATTTTCCTTCCCCTTTGCATTTGTGTTCTCCGCTAAACGAAAAAAGCGCAAGACTATGGCTCTCATAAGCCAAAAGTCTTGCGCCGCCGTTTTGGCGTGCCGCACCCGGGCCGTTAGGCCGTCTTGACGAATACGGCGGATAAAAATATCCCGCTACTCCCCCTTGGATAATGATATATTACAGCAAATGACGGTTTATGTCAATAAGAACATCGTCTTGTCGATGTTATTGACAAACATTATCATGCCTTTGCTGGCCGCGCGGCTTATGTCGCGTTGAAAAAATTCTTGCCAAGGGATGGATCGTGTGTTATTATGGTAGCCGGTATCTTTAGGGGAAGTGACGCGGTGACGGTAGACTACCTGATTATCGGCGCGGGGCTGTACGGATCGGTTTTCGCGCGGGAAGCGGCGGACGCCGGCAAGAACTGCCTTGTGATCGATAAGCGCTCCCATATCGGCGGGAATGTCTATACGGAGATACATGACGGGATCCACATCCACCGATACGGCGCCCACATCTTCCACACAAGCGACCGGGCTGTCTGGGACTATGTCAACCGGTTCGCGGCGTTCAACGGCTATATCAATTCCCCCGTCGCCCGGAACGGGGACAAGCTGTATAACCTGCCGTTCAATATGAATACCTTTTACCAGCTTTGGGGCGTCACTGCGCCGGAGGAAGCGAACGCAAAGATCGAAAGCCAGCGCCAAAAAGCGGACAACCCCCGCAATCTGGAAGAGCAGGCCCTGTCGCTGGTCGGCGCCGACGTCTATGAGACGCTGATTAAAGGCTATACGGAGAAGCAGTGGGGACGGCCCTGCTCGGAACTGCCGGCTTTCATCATCAAGCGTCTCCCGCTGCGGTTCACCTTCGACAACAATTATTTCAACGACCGCTGGCAAGGGATCCCGATCGGCGGCTACACCGCTATGGCGGAGAAGCTGCTGGAGGGAATTGAGGTCAGGTTGAACACACCGTACCGCAAAGACGAGATTCCCGCGGGGAAGATCATCTACACCGGAGCGATAGACGAATACTTCGATTATTGTTACGGAGCGCTGGAATACCGCTCATTGCGCTTTGAACACCAAACTTATAACAGCGTAAACGTCCAAGGCAACGCGGTCATCAACTATACCGCCTCCGACGTCCCCTATACCCGTACGATTGAGCACCGCCACTTCGACCGTGACTGCGTCTCGGGCAAGAGCGTGGTCACAACAGAGTTTCCCGCCGCCTGGACAGCCGGCGCCGAACCGTATTATCCGGTGAACGACGGGAAGAATAACGCGTTGTACGAACGGTACCGGGCGCTTGCGGACACGGAGCCTCATGTCGCCTTCGGCGGGCGTTTGGGGATGTATTGCTACTATGATATGGACAAGGTGATCGCGGCCGCGTTGAAAGCGGCCCGAAGGGAGTTAGGAACTTGACGATGCAGCATGTCCTGTTTCCGGACGCGGACATATGCGGGGAGGAAAGCCTGTTTTTCAGGCGGAGCGGGAAGACCTTGGCCATGCCGGGAATCCTCCGCTTCAAAGAGTTGGAGCAGGTGGAGTTCGATACCTATTTCAACGCGGTCAGCATTGGGAAGTGGCTGAAATACACATCCCTCCAAACCCTGACGCTGCGCCTCCAGTTAAAAGGTTCCTTCATCGTTTGGATCCGTCAGCGCGAACGGTATACCCATGGGACGATCGTCAAAACCATAACGCAGTACAGCGTCACTTGCGGCGAGAGGGAAGAAATGGCGTTCCCGGTTCCTTATTTAGAGGGCAACGGCTTGATCTACTTTTCCCTGCAAGCGGTCGGGGACAACGCGGAATTATATGGCGGCGAATGGCACGGAGAGTTTGAAAAAACACAGGCTGTCAAGCTGGGCGTGATTTTCTGCACTTACAAGCGCGAGCAGTATGTCCTTCGGAATCTGAATCGGCTGAGAGAGTATGACGTCTTTGTCGTGGACAACGCGGGGACATTGCCGGAGGATTGCTGCAAGCATCTTTACCGCAACCCCAATTTGGGCGGTTCGGGCGGGTTCGCCAGAGGGATGTACGAGGTTGCCAAGCTTCCGGAGTACACACACGTCCTGCTGATGGACGACGATGTGGCGGTGCATCCGGAGAGCGTGTATAGGACACAGACCTTATATACGGCGCTCAAGCCGGAATACCGCGGCTATCTGGTCGGCGGCGCGATGTTCCGGCTGGACCATCCGGTGTATCAGCATGAAGCGGGATGCAGGCTGCTGACCGGTACAATGGGGATTTCCGTATCGAAGAGCGGCCGGCTGATGAGCGACCCGGAGCAGTGCCTGTTAAATGAGTTTGAGGAGACCTGCGACCACAACGCCTGGTTCTTCTGCGCGTTTCCCGTGGAGCTGTGCCGGGGCGACCAACTGCCGCTGCCGCTGTTTATGCAGTGGGACGACGTGGAATTTTCGCTGCGGCAGAACAAGCGGTTTATCCATATGAACGGACTTTGTGTCTGGCATGAGGATTTCGAGGCGAAGCTGTATTTCGGCGGACGGGTATACTATGCTCACCGCAATAGTTTGATTGTGTTTGCCTCCCATGGCATCGGGATAGACGCTAAGAGGTTTCTCAAGGGCGTGAAGAACTACGTTTTGCGGGAGTTGCTTTGCCAGAGATACAAAATCGCGGAGAGCATTCTGGACGGCATTGCCGACTTCCTCAAGGGCGTTGACTGGCTGAAAGGATTGGACGCGGCGGCAAAGCACAACGAATTTTCCGCGAATGGGTACAAGCTGGAGGACCCGGAGACGCTGGGGGTCGCCATCAGTTGGGACGATTTGGAGAACGCGATCCTTCTGGATGACAAGAGCAGACTCCGCAGATTCTTCCGGCTGCTGTCCTTCAACGGGTTGTTCAGGAGGCCGGACAAGGTTGCCGTGACACATATGCAGAGGGCCAGGCCGGTGCATTTTTACCGCGCGGCCAGCGGCGTGTACTATGATATGCAGTCCCGTAAGGCATTCGTGACACAGCGCAGCAAAGGCGAGACGTTTCGGCTGCTGCGGAAATACCGTGCCGTCCGCAAACAATTTCTCAAGGCATATAAGAAGGTTGCGGCGGAGTATCAGGCGCGGCGCGGCGAACTGACCGGCGTTGCGTTTTGGGAAGGGCAGTTCAAGGGATGATGAAACGAGTGATAAAGGCAATACTGAAACCCTTCCGGCGCATACGGGCATTTGATCGTTTTGTTGTGCGGATAAAAAACAGGTTATCAAAGGAGAGGGATATATCGGATCAACATGCGGAGTGCGGCGAGAGCCGGATTTCTATGGTTGAGCAATTGCGTTCCTGCCCGAATGCGGAGAGTTATTTGAAACAGTTGTCCGCTTTTTCGAACTGTATCATCATCGCCGCGGTGAAAGACACACCCGGCTTCCATGTGGAGCATACGTATGTCTCCATGAAGACCTTAGGCTTTCAAGCCGATATAAGGGATAAACACTGGCATGGCTATGCTGCTGTTATAGACTCCGGAAAGGCGGTCTTTGAAACATTGGCAACGGAAGCAAATGGTTGCGTTGCATTTAAGGGTAATGTGGGGAACGTTGCGCTGGAGATTGTCAGCAGTCCATGGAGGAACGGGAATGAAGCCGTCATCACAGTTAACGGGCTTGACTATTCGGTTGACTCAAGAGGAATCAATATCGTTGTTTATGATAAGATGGCAGATAAAGTGATCGATTCTGTATGCTTTGATACCCATATAAGCCAAAACCCCAGAACGGAACGTAAAGAGGAGAAAGAGAGGCATACTGCCAATATTGCCGAAGCATTAAAAGAGATATACGATCACTTGCAAGATGATGAATCGAGAATGGTATTTAACTACAGAATACGTTATTTGCTGGATAATCAACTGCGTCATATATGGGATATGTGCATAGAGACTGACAAGTATAATGGCGTTGCGTTTCCGAATAAGGCACCGGTTATGCCTCTGCTCGGCCGCCTAAAGGAAGAAGAGAGAGAAATCGTTTTCTGCGGATTGATCCATAAACATGAGGAAATATTTGATTTTTTACTGTATTGCGGAATAAAAATCGCCCATTACTGCGACCTTGATTCTGATCGGCCAGATTTTATCAATCAGGAATATAGTATAATAACGCCTGAGGAACTCAATACGACTTATCAATCAGCCGTCATTATTAGTCTGAGCCATCAGGTTAAGGCCGTGAAGAAGCTTTTCAGGGAGAAAGGGATTGACGAAACCCGAGTTGTAGGTATGCCTTTATTAAGAGACGATGTGCAGTATTTTGGTCCCAAATTTATGCATCCTCCTAAAGATGATGAAATTTTTGTTGATGGCGGTACGCTCAATGGCGATACAATCAGCAGATTCATCAAGTATGCGGAAAAGGGGTATAAAGAGATATATGCCTTCGAGCCGGATCCGGAAAATGATGTTAAGGTCAACAATCACATACAGAAAAAGGGCATTCAAAATGTCCATAGTATAAATAAAGGGCTATGGTCTGATGAAACCATGTTGCTGTTTTCCGCCAATTCAGATGGCGGCTCATGTATCAACGATGACGGCAGTATTGAAATCCCTGTGACGACAATTGACTCTGTTGTAGGAGATAAAAAGGTAACATTTATAAAAATGGATATTGAAGGCGCGGAGTTGGAAGCCCTCATGGGGGCCCGAAAATGTATTGAAAAATATGCGCCAAGATTGACTATATGTGTCTATCATAAGCCTGAGGACATCCTCACAATACCAAACTGGATACTGCAAATCAATCCATTGTACAGATTCTACTTGAGGCATCATTATATAGGCCGGACATGGGAAACCGTATTATATGCTGTATAAAGTATCGTAGAACCAGCAAGCATAGAACTCGAGAGAGGGGACGTTTAATGGAAAATAAACTCTCGCTGATAGACAGATGGATTAGGGCCGTCAGGGTATTGGGGTTCAAAGGCGCTTTCATTAAGACGATGCGGAGGGTAAAGGCGCGGTTCCCCCGGAATACGGGAAGCGCAATATCCGGCGCCGACGCGGTTATATATCATAACGAAAGGAGCAAACGTATGTCTCGTGTTTCGGTCGTCATCCCGTTCTACAACGCGGGAAGTTACCTCGTTGACGCCGTAGAAAGCGTAAAGGCGCAGGAGTTCCCGTTTAAGGATTTGAGCCTTTATCTGATCGACGACGGGAGTACCGACGAAAGCCGGGATATAGGGGAGGGATACGCCCGTATACATGCGAACATCGCCTATGTCCGGCAGGAAAATAAAGGCGTATCAGCCGCCCGAAACAAAGGGATTGAATTTGCCATACAGGAAGGGAGCGAGTTCACCTTTTTCCTGGACGCGGATGATATGTATGAAAAAAGCCACATTCAGAAATGTATCAACCTGCTTGAACAATATCCGGAAAGCGTTTTTGTATCAGGGGTGATGCATTTTTTCGAAGCGGAAAACGGTCTGTCCAGGCGTTACCGCCTCCCGCAGTATCAAAAAACAAGAGAAATCAAACCGCTGAATGATAACGCGGACGCGTTATATGTTGGACACGTCGCGCAGGGTGGCTGGCGCACTTCGATTCTGAAGGAACACCGCTTCAATGAGGATCTTGACTATTCGGAAGATATTGATTTGCTGTGCCGGATTTTATCCGAGCATAATTTTGTGTTTTCAAAGGAGATTGCGTATAGATACCGTATCAGATCGGCTAAGGATTCCGTGGTCAATGTGGGCGGCACGAAATTGCAGTGGTATAGCCGGGTTTGGAATGTATTTCGGCCGCTTTACGCCAATATGATCGAACAGCACGGAACCGTTCCGTTCTTTGTCCAGCAGACCGTTATTGAAAACCTTTGCTCGTTATTCGCGGATGCGGGCATTCCGGAAATAACCTCTCAAATAGATTACGCGAAACTGGATGAAGCCGTCCGCTTTATCATGCGCAATACCGATGAGAGCATTCTTGAGTTTGTCTTGCTGGATCATTGGCATAAAATGTATTTCTATACATTCAAATTGGGAGAACCCGCCATAACCAGATGGGCTCCGCTGCCAACCTTTGTGATGAACGATACCGGCGGCAGAGACGAGGGAAAGCGTTTCGGGTATCTTGGCAGTGACCCGCTGTTTCTGCACATTGCCAGGGAAAAAGAAGGAATACTCACCATCCGGGCCTCTATGCGCTGTATAACATACCAATTCTTCGCGCTTGACGTAAAGGCGGACTTTGAAACGGCTGTCACCGAAGTTCCCGCGCCGCTGGAACGGGAGAAACTGTATTTTTGCGGACGGGAGATTTTTCCCCGCAAGTATTATGAAATAAAGATCAATCTTAGGAAGCCTACGGCGCAATCAACCAAAACAGGCGAAGGTTTAATCCGTTTTTTTCTGACCACGGATTACAGTGTTTCGGTATGCTTGCCGCTTGAAGCCGTGCCGCTGGCAGGCATCGGCTATAATATGCCGTTTATGCTTGGCGATGAATTTATCATCAAGCGTACGAAGCATATCAATATTCTAAAGGCGGCGCCGTTTACAGAGACGGAGTTGTTGGAAACCTGCCCGAATGTCATGCCGTTTGCCGGGCTTGGCGCGCCTGACAAGAAATCGGTTGGTAAATTCAACAACATAAAAAATCATATTATCAAAAACTATCGGGCTTTTTGCGACCGGCGCATATGGGTTTTTATGGACAGAGCCAATGAAACCGGGAATAACGCGGAAGCCTTGTTCCGGCATTGCGTTGCGAAAGACGACGGAATACAGAAGTATTATATTATTCCGGATGAAAGCTGCGCGGAGCGATTTGAGGGTTTGCCGTATATGATTTTCGGAACGCTCGAGTATCAGCTTCTTTGCTGCTTCGCCGAAAAGTTTATCTCCTCTTTTCTTTACGACGAGGGGATCACCCTCCATTTTGGGGTTGACAGATCACAGAAGGAATTATTTGAGGACATCCGAAATTTCAAAAAATTGGCCAGGGCATTTTTTCGCGGTGACATCATTCATATTCAGCACGGGATCATCATGCAGGATATTTCCTTTTATCTGAACAAATTCGACGAAGAGACGCGTCTGCTTTTCAATGTTTCGCAAAGAGAACATGATTATGTGAGAAACGCGTTAAAACACGCGGTTGACGAAAAGATTCTGCGGTTGACAGGATTGCCGATGTTTGACACTCTTGAGAGGATAAAAAACAATCCGGATTCACAAAAAATCGTTCTTTTCGCCCCGAGTTTTGACAGAAGGTTTGCCCTGAAGGGCGCCTACAATCCGGCGTATAAATCCTCCGAGCATTTCAAGTATCTGAACAGTGTGCTGCAGTCTGGGGAGTTGTTGGATTTGCTCGAGAAAAATGGCTATACCTTGTATTTCAGGCCGCATACCTGGGTGGTTGAGCAACTGGCCGACTTTGACCTTGATCCAAGAATCATTGTATCCCATGAAGCAAATCGCTATGATTTATTCGCCATGTCCGATCTGATGATTACAGATTACTCCGGGATCGCTTTCGAGTTTGCGTATCTAAAAAAGCCGGTGCTGTACGCGCACATGATGAGTAAGCCAAAATTTGACGAGTCCTATTTTTCATATGAGGCCGACGGGTTCGGAGAGATTTGTTCCGATATGGCGGAACTTACCAAGGCCGTGTCCAAGTATGTTCAGAAGGGTTGTGTAATGTCCGGCGCTTACAAGAAACGGGTCGATGATTTCTTCTCCTTTCAAGACGGCCAGAATTGCGAGCGTATTTATCAGGAAATTCTCAAACTGCCGGATACCAGAAAAAACATTTTCAAGTAAAGGTCGTACGCTTATGAATGTGGGATTGATTTTCGCCGGAGGCACCGGCACCAGGATGAACAGCTTGGCCAAGCCCAAGCAATTTTTGGAACTTCATGGAAAGCCTATCATCATCTACACCTTGGAGGCGTTTGAGAACCACTCTGATATTGATAGGATTGTCGTGGTCTGCGTCGAGCAGTATATTGGCGAGTTGAAAAAATATCTGCACCGGTATGATATGCGCAAAATTTCCGCCGTCATACCCGGCGGCGACAGCGGATTTGCGTCCATCCTCAATGGCCTGGAGGCTTTGAGCGGAGACTGCGGCGATGATGATCTTGTGCTGATTCACGATGGAGTACGCCCTTTCATCGACGAGGAACTTATCTCAGCCAATATCCGGTGCGCGAAAGAGCATGGGAACGCTATTACCGCCATCCCGGTGACCGAAGGGATCATTATCTCCGGCGACGGGTTCACGGTTGACGATTTCCCGGACCGCAAATTGATGTATGCCACAAAGGCGCCGCAGACATTCCGGTTTTCTTTAATATATGGTTTATATAAAAAGGCCCTTGCCGAAGCGGTTTCCTCCGTGGAATCGGCGTATCTGTGCAGACATTACGGCGTTAAGCTGTATATGGTCATGGGTTCGTACAACAATATCAAAATCACCACGCCGACAGATTTTTACATCTTCAAAGCGATCTATGAGGCGATCGAAAATAGCCAAATTGTGGGGTATTAACGTGAGCGGTAAGAGACTAAAAGAGTCCCCCGTCTTCTTAGAAGACGTAAACGCCATTCTGGCGGATACCAACATCCCTTGGGAAAAACTGCGGGGGGCGAGGGTTCTGGTAACAGGCGCGACGGGGATGATCGGCTCCGTTGTTGTGCGCGTTCTTTCGGAGTTGAACGCGCGGAACGGATACGGCATACTGATCGCCGCTGCGGGGCGCAGCGAAGAGAAGGGACGCGCCCTTGAGCGCCTTCAGGGTGTGACGTTTTGGCCAAAGGACGTCAGGGAACCGTTTGACGCCCGTGAGCCGGTTGACTATATCCTCCATTGCGCGGCGGTGACAAACTCGGCAAAGATGGTTTCAGACCCCGCCGGCGTGATCGGCACCGAGGTGCTGGGCGCGAGGAATGTGCTGGAGCTGGCGCGGGCCGGCGGTATAAAAGGCATGGTCTACACCTCGTCGATGGAGGTTTACGGCTTGCTGGATAAAGAGGAGGTGTTTGAGGAAGATCAGGGGTATATCGATTTGTCCAACGCGCGGAGCTGCTATCCGCAGAGCAAGCGGACGGCGGAGAACCTGTGCGCGTGCTATCATGCGCAATACGGGCTGCCTGTTTCCACCGTGAGATTGGGCATGACATTTGGCGCCGGCTGCGACATAAACGATCCCCGCGTATGGGCGCAATTCGCGCGTTCAGCCATCGCGGGAGAGGACTTGATACTGCGCACAGAAGGCAAATCGGTCACCTCCGTCCTCTACCTTGCCGACGCGGTCAGCGCCCTGATAACGGCGCTGTTCAGCGGCGGCGGGACATACAACGCGGCGGCGGCGTCCATGACGATCCGGGAGATTGCGGAAACCGTCGCCGGAGCCTATGGCGTAAAGGTCATAGTGGACAAGCCCGCGGACGCCGCGAAACTTGGCTACAGCGGGGATTTCAAGCTGCCGCTGAACACCGACCGGCTGAAAGCGCTGGGCTGGCGGGCGAGGGTTAGTGATGTGGCGGAGATGTTTGGGCTATTGGTTAACGATTGGGAGGGGCAGTTATGAATCATAAGGATATAATCCAACTGTTTCTATATACAAGCAAGAGCAGGAATTACTTGGAAATAGGGGTGGGCAAAGGGAAAACCTTTGCCGCCGTCAAAGCGGACTATAAAGCGGGCGATGAGTTTTTTGCGGAGGAGAATAGGCCGGCTGTAGAATTTGATGTGATCTTTATTAACAGCGTGCATGAATATCAACAGGCGTACAGCGATATTATCAAGGCGTTGCCGCTCTTAGCGCCGGACGGAGTCATCATAGTAAAGAACTGCAAGCCGCTGAATGAGGTTGTCGGACTTCCGCCTGAGGAGTATGCCCTTGTTTCGAAAAAGATAAGGAAAGAGAATAAGGGGGCCTGGACAGGCGACACTTGGAAGTCTATCGTGCGTTTGCAATCCTTTCATCATGACCTCCATATATTTACGATAGATGCCGCCTACGGCTGCGCCGTTATTGCGAAAGGGACGCCGGAGTCCGCGCTGTATTTTTCAGAGGAAGAAATAAAAACGATGACATTCGGCGACCTCCGCGCTGATTTTGCCGGGCTGCTGAATTTGAAAAGCCCTGACTATCTCTATACATTCATTATGGACAGGCGCGGGCCGGAAATGAATTTGCCCAAGCTGTATATGGAAAATCCGGCGGACGAGTTGTTAAAATGCGTGACGCCCCGTTATTATCCCGGTTCGCCCGATGTGCAAATTTTGAAAAAGGGTATAATACTGCCCTTGAAACGAGACGAGAAAAAAAGCATTGATGTGTGGCAGGGAGGAGTTTGTGACAGTGAACGCAATTTTGCCGCGGGGCATTTATCCGGGGCCGTCAGAAATCCGCCGTCAAAGTATACTATCACGTCTTCTTACAAAGTAAAAAGAAATGAACTTACCGTTCTTGATGAAACGGTGATTTATGCCGGGATCGTCGTATCTCAGTTTGGCCACATGATTGTTGACGGGATGTCCCGGTGGTGGTACTTAGCCCGCCATTATCGCAATGAAAAGGTCGCGCTTGTTTTGCTTGGCGGAGGAACACTGCGCCCGATTTACTTGCAGTTGCTGTCTTGGCTTGGAATCCCTAAGGAACGGGTGATTATCATTGACAAGCCGACGCAGTTTCAAAAGGTGCTTGTTCCGGATCAGGCTTTATTCCGGGGTGACAGATATAGAGATTATTTTCTTGACACTTTTTATAAGATTAGGAGCGCTATAAAGCCTGCCGGATATGATAAAATATACCTGACTAGAAGATTTTTGGATGACAACGATACGATAAATGAAGAATATTTTGAGCGTTTTTTTGAAAACCGGGGATATAAGGTTGTCGCGCCTGAAAAACTGCCGCTGTATGAGCAGATCAGTATCATATCGGGGGCAAAAGAAATCGCGTGTGTTCAGGGAACGCTTTCTCATCTAATTGTATTCACCCGTAATGGGGTAAGGCTTACGGTTTTAGCACGGACTCAGGAAGTTCAGCGCGTGCAAATAGGAATAAATCAAATGTGCAATCCCTGTGTCACATTTATTGATGTAAGTATGAATTTCCTGCCTACAACTCATGCCAACGGCGCGTTCTTACTGATGCCGACGCCTCAGTGGAAACAATACTTGAGAGATCATCATGCCGGCTTGCCGGAAATCAGTTTAGATTTGTGGGCAGGAGGGGGGGGATATGTTGCGGAGTATATTAAGCTGTGGGTTAGGACATTTAATTCCCCTATGTTCAAGCGCATTAAGGATAAAACTGCTGTTGACTTCCTTGCGTATCTAAGCAAGTATATCCTGGACAAACCAATTGACAGGAACTATTTTAAATCAATCTATGCGGAAGACGCGCAACGAGTGGAGCAGATGAATCAAATAAGGGAATATAAAAACCAACTCAAACTAAAGGAGAACGATTATGAACAATGATTTGCCGGAAAGGAACCGAATTGACAAAACAGCCTTTATGGAGGAATGGAAGGAACATTTGCAGTTGCATAACCTAATACCTTGGGCATATCAAGAACAAATCAAGGTGCGTATCTATTCCCACAGCAAACCGAGCAATTGGATCGCGCTCAGTTCTCTTTGTAAGGCGTTTTTAGCGGATAGCAAATATGACATCGCGGTCCTTGTTCCCAGAAAAAACAAGGAGAGAGAGGATTGTCTCACCAATGACGGGTTGAGATTTATCTATGAGAATGATTATGACATAATGTCTGACAAACCTGATATTGTGGTGATTCAGTATGCGTATGGTGTTCTGAGGGTCTATAAGGAACCGTATTTAGAGACGATTTATAATCATGCGAAAATGGTTGTCGGGATGCCGTTTATCTTGCTCAGGAGCGGTCTTCCTATAGAAGTATGTGTTGAAAAGCTGCTTTCCGGCCCCAAGGAGATGGACTATTATATACTGGACAAGCTTCTGTATAACACAATAGAGGAAGCGGGGCTTATGAAACCGAATATCATTCATATCGGAAACCCGAAGTTCGACGCGATCTATGCGGCCATGCGGGAGAATCTGTCTATACCCGAGGAATGGAACAAGCTGAATGGGCGCAAGGTATTTCTTTGGGCGACCGATCACCAGCCGTTGACCGGAAGGTTTACCTTTGACCTCTACGCGTCGCAGCTGCTGCATTGGTTTGCGGAACATGTCGATGACTGCGCGCTGATTATCCGCCCGCATCCCCTTTGCGTAGGGGAACTGCTAAAAGAGGGGTTATGGGATAAGGGTGATTATGAAAAGGTCAGGGAATACTGCGATAACAGTGAAAACGTCATTTGGGACGAGCAAACGGATTACAGCCTGTCCTATAAGCTGGCGGACTGCGTTTTAACCGATGTGAACTGCGGGATCATCCTGTCGTCCCTGCCTCTTGACAAGCCAATCTGCGCGTTGCGCAGATATGACGGGCAAGCCAGTGAGGTGCATCATCCGGAAGTGGTGGAGCATCTGAATGTGGCGGACAGCGCGGAAGGGCTGACCGATTTTCTCGAGCGGGTCCGCGCGGGCGAAGACCCGAAAGCCGAACAGAGAAGAGCCGCCTTTGCCAAGTTTATCAGCCACTATGACGGCCAAAACGGCCGGAGGATCAAAGATTTTATCGAGCGGAAATATGGGGAGGGTCATTATGCAACCTGATAAGGTATCTGCGCAAAAACGAAATCAAATGATTCAAAAGGCGCGAAGGGAGCGGTTAGCCCCTCATAACCTTCTTCCCTGTGTGTCCCCCAGAAAGATCAAAGTCCGTATATTTGCTATGAATCATCAATGGATTGCCTTGCGGTCCTTGTGTATGGCGTTTAAGGATGATGATAAATATGATCTGCTTATATCTATATGGGTTCCATCCTGGCAGGAGGGGATGGATAACGATAATAGAAAAGACGGTATAAAATGTGTTCTTATGAAGGAGTATAATATAGAAGACGACAAACCGGATATTGCCATTCTCGAATCTGATAAATCAGCTAACAAAATAGTTAGAGAGTTTATTAAGAAAAGCGCCGTACACGCTAAAACAAGATTTATTATTCCGTTTAACCTTCTGATGTCGACGGGCGAAGCCGTTGAAAGCCGCGTCGGCAAGATATATGATAATACTCGAAAAAACGACTTTTATATCTTCGATAGATTTCTTTATGCAAAGGCAACAGAGAAAAGTTTGCTCAACTCCAATATAGTTCATATAGGCAACCCTAAGTTCGATGAGATATATGAAAAGATGCAAGCCAAGCAGGTACTCCCTGAAGAATGGGAAAAGTTGCGGGGCAAAAAAGTGTTTGTATGGACGACAGATCACGCGCCTTTAGACGGAAATGTCACCTTTGACTTTTATGCTTCCTATTTTCTTGAATGGTTTTATGCGCATAAAGATGATTGTGCTTTGATTATACGTCCACATCCTCTTTTAGTAAATGAGTTAATACGTAATAACATATGGAAACGGGAAGATTACGAAGCTTTCAAAGCGTATTGCGAAGGCAGCGAGAATATTGTTTTAGATGGACGCGTGGATTATTGTCTTTCCTACAGTTTAGCAGACTGTATATTTACCGACGCGAACTGTGGAATCATCATAACCGGGATGACAATTGATAAGCCCATATGCGCCTTGCTAAGGAATGACAAGTATGCGCATAGAATTGTCTATCCCGAAATCATTGAGCATCATAATTTGGTAAGCAAACCGGAGGAACTTTACGATTTTCTAGAACGCATCCGCGCGGGCGAAGACCCGAAAGCTGACTTGCGAAAGGTAGCATTTTCCAAGTTTATTAGCCATTATGACGGCCAAAACGGACAGCGGATCAAGGATTTTATTGAAGAAAAATATGTGGAGATCATGGATAAGGGGAATCAACATGAAACTCGATAAAGCCTCGGCAGAACAACAGAGTCAATCTATACGAAAAGATCGAAAGCAACGTCTGACTCCCCAGAATCTGCTTCCCAAAGCGGCTGCCAATAAAATCAAAGTGCGCATATTTGTCATGAATCATCAATGGATCGCCTTGAAATCATTGTGTTTGGCTTTCAGAAATGACAGCAAGTTTGACTTGCTTATACCGATTTGGATGCCCCCTTGGGAGAATAAATCGGATACGTACACTATAAAAGACGGTATCAAATGCGTCAGAATGAAAGAGTATAATATAGAAGACGACGAACCGGACATTGCCATTTTTGAGGTAGACAAAACAGAGAACATGACAGTTCATAACTTTCTAGTGAAAAGCGAAGCATATGCGAAAACAAGGATTATGGTCTCATTTAATCTGTTGATGTCGATGGGAGAGTCCGTCAAAACCCGTGTCGATGCAATGCTTAGCGGTTCAGCGGAAAACGATTACCATATTTTGGACAAGTATATGTACTCAAAGGTCGGACAGGAAGGGCTGCTAAAACCCAA
>Ga0082212_10001464_pt1 | contig 34822 bp, 18 predicted proteins | sample TergutNt197P3_FD_71548 | JGI IMG/M metagenome (GOLD analysis project Ga0082212, IMG submission 71548) | Neocapritermes taracua P3 segment gut microbial communities from Petit-Saut dam, French Guiana - Nt197 P3 | ecosystem: Host-associated > Arthropoda: Insects > Digestive system > Gut ... | reverse complement strand
CGTCTCGCCCGGACTGCCCATGTTGCTTGTGGCGGTGACCCGGACCTTCTGCGGCGGGAGCGGGATTTTGGAGAAGTCGATCTTCTGCACCTCCGACGGGGGCTTCTTGCCGGTGGCGGCTTTCTTGACATGGAGGAAGTTATTGCCTTTCGCCACCAGTTCCTGCACGTTCAGCAGTTCTTTGCCCGCCAGGGCCGGGGAGAACGCGCCCACCACGTCGGGGGCTGTCTCGAGGGCGTAGGAATCGCCCTTTTTCAGGGTAATGGTGGTGACCACGTTTTTGTCTTTGTCATTCTTGCTGGTCATTTTATAGCTGGGCGCTTTGCCGAAGTTGGCGGGCTTTACCTTGAACGAGGCGCTGCCCGGGGTCCGCGCCGCGCTGCTCGGGACCGTGCGCAAGAGGTATGTAGTTTTGGCCTTGCCGGAGATGATCGGGACGCCGGCCGGCGGCATCGGCTCCCAGTCGCCGGTCGGGGTCTTGCCGTTGGCGGAGGGCGCGTATTCATAGCCCTCAAACACCGCCTGCGTTTCGCCTTTCTTGGCGAGCACCCAGTCTTGGTCATGGTAATAGGGCTTTAATTTATCGGCGTTTTTCTTCGGGCGGGCGTTGAACTTGGGAAACTTGATCAGCGGCGCGTTGTCCGGGACGCCCTTGGCGACGGCCTCAATGTTTTTCTCCGGATCGGCCTTTACGGCCTTGTCGATCCAAACGGAGGACAGCCATAGCGTCAGTTCCTTGTTAAACAGCTTCTTAAACTTGTCGCCGGTGGGCAGGGCGCCTTTTTTCCACTTCTCCCCGCCGTCCAGGCTGTACGCCGCGACGCTGTAGTCGGCCGGCAAGACGATGGACTCGTCCGAGAGGTAGATGGTGGCGGCTGTGGCCGCGTCTTTTGTGTCGGATTCGACGGGAATGCTGGGCGGGGCGGGTTCGTCGGCCGCCGAAGCCGGGATGGCCGCCATTGGCGCAAGCCCCGCCAGCATGAGAACCGCCAAAAGTAGGCTGATACGCTTTTTCATTGCCTTTTCCTCCTTGAAATCAATCGGTCCGCGCGGGCATCCGTCCATGCCGGCCGGTTGGGTGGCAGAATACACCCATCCGATACTATGGATCGAAAAGACGGCGCGAAAAGTTAAACGGAAAGAGTGTCACCTAGGGTTAGACAGGCGCGGTTGACGGCATGGCGCGGCAAATGTTACAATAAAAGCCTATTATCACATCATTATTATACATTGCTGTCTCCGTCCTTTGCAACGGCTCCGCTTCTCACCCCGGGTGCAGCGCCCGCAAGTCCAAAACGATCTGTGAGGGATGACCATGAACCCCGACAAAACCATTTTTCGCGCGGAGCTGATTCAAAGGATGAAAACGGCGTCGGCCGGGAAGCATCTTTTTCTGGCCGCGCCCGGCGGGTACGGAAAGACGGTCGCCGCCGTGCAATGGCTTTTTTCCCTGCGCAATAAAGCGGAGATCATCGTCGTCGGGGACGCCGACAACGACGCGGACGTCTTTTACCGGCGGCTGGCGCGGGCGCTGCTGACCCTCACGGGAAAAGCGAAAACTCTGTCCAAGGCGGACATGACCTTCGACCAGCTGCTGGAAACCGTCCGGCGGCTGCCCGTCCGGAGCCCCCGCGTCTACCTGCTGATCGACGATATGCACGCGCTGAAAAACGAGGAGGTCGTCAGCAGCCTGCCGCGGATCGTCAGCCATCTGCCCCCTTACGTCGGGCTGTGTATGGCAAGCCGTTCGGACCCGCCGGCATCGCTGCCGGAAACCGGGCGCTTTGAAGTGCTGACACAGCGCGATTTTCTGTTTGCCCCGGAGGAGATCGCGTCTCTGGGCGCGGAAAAAGGCCGGAGCCTCACGCCGGAGGAGTGTCAAAATCTGCTGGAATCCACCGGCGGCTGGGCGATGTATCTTTCGGCGCTGCTTTCCGGCAGGGATTTTGACGAAACGCCCCAAACGCTGACAGAGTATCTGGAGAAACGGGTTTGGGCGCAGTGGGGAGACGGCGTCAAAACGTCGCTCCTGCGCTTGGCCGTTCCCCGCCGGGTCACGCCGGAGCTGGCGGAGCGGCTGACCGGGCAGGCGGACGGCGCCGGCCTGCTGACGCGGCTGGCGAAGGTGGAAAACGCGTTTTTATCGCCCGTTGAGGAAGACGTTTACCGCTTCCATGACATTTTCCGCGACTTTCTGCTGGAGCGGCTGGAGGAAAATCTGGGCAAAGAGGAGATCCGGCGGCTCAACGATGTGACCGCCGAATGGCATTATCAGCGCGGGGACTATTTCCACAGTATACGGTATTACTTCAAAAACCGCGACCACGAGGGCATTATCCGCTGTGAGCGGGCGATCACCGTTTACGAGGAAACGGAGAACGTATCGATAGAGGCAAGCTATCATTTCGTCAGCCAGAACGTGCTGTATATGCCTGTGTCGTTTATCAGGGAAAACCCGTTCCTGATTGTCGAGTGCTGCTGCGCGGCCTTATGGGGCGGCGATATACCGGACTTCTTCTACTGGAAAGACAAATTGGATGAAAAGCTCCCCGAAATTGCCGAAAAATACCCCGACCTGCTCGAAACGGCGGGGTTTTTGGGCAGCCTTGACCCTCGCGTGCCGATGCTCGGATACGCGGAACGGCTTGCCGTCATGATGCCGTCGATGGGGGCGCGGGAAACGGACTCGGCCAGCACCAACACCGTTACGCACAACCTGCCGTTTTTCCACCGTTCCATGCGTGACCTTTCGGAAGTGTATGAGCTTAAAGAAGAGGATCTGCGTCTGCTCAGAAATACATTCGGCGTCATGATCGGCGAGGATTACAAAGTCATGGAGCACTCGCTGATCGCCGGAATCTATTATGAGCGCGGGGAGCTTCTTTTGGCCGCCAACCATGCCATGAAAGGATATTTTGCCTGTACCGGCGACACGCACCCCGAAACCTGGTTTTCGGCGCGCGTGATTTTGGCGGCGGCGCTGCTGTGCGGGCTGCTGCCCCTGATGGCGGCCGCATCGGGCATCGATATTACGCAGGACTTCACCGACCTGAAATTCAGGGCGCGGGTGTATGTCCTGCTGGGCAAGGCCGACACGGAGCCGATCTACGACAGCGACGTGGAGGGGATCGAGGAGCTGTGGGTGGGCACGCGCGGCATAGAGAGCCTTGCGGGCCTGCAGCACTTCACCAGTCTAAAAATTCTCGGCTGCTACGACAACGAGCTGGCGGCGCTGCCCGCGCTGCCCGCCGGCCTGGAGGAGCTCTACTGCGCCAACAACCAGCTGGCCTCGCTGCCCGCGCTGCCCGCCGGGCTGACGCACCTGTCCGTGTCCGGCAACCGGCTGACGGCGCTGCCTGCACTGCCTGAAAACATGGAATCGCTTTTCTGTTTTGATAATTCGCTGATAGCACTGCCGCCACTGCCGCCCGGCCTGAGACACCTCTCCTGTTTCAACAACCAACTGGCAAAGCTGGACATAAGCAGCCTCGCCTCGCTGGAGGATGTTTCTTGCAGGCGAAACTTGCTGACTGGGCTTGCGCTGAACAGCTTTGCGGCTTATAGGAGAATTGACGTCAGCTTCAACTACATGGCGAACGAGGCAGCTGTCACAGGCAAGCCAGTCGCGTGGGATGGCGACAATTTCATATTCTCGCCGCAGCTTTCGCCTGTGGGCAGCGTTGTTGTAGGAATCCATGCGCCCGATGCAAGCTACGTCGGCAAGGATGCCGAATTCAGCGTTTCGCTTGCAAACGCTGCCAACGTGCTCAGTGTTGAACTGGCATTTGAATGCGACGGCGGCATGCTGGTTGCCAAGAGCTTCACTGGGCGTAACGGTTTTGAAGCAACGGACGTCATCCGCTGGGCTTATTTGGGCGACAACCTTTGGAAGGGCAGCCTTGCCCTGGGCTATATGCCCGGCAATGACTCGGCAAGCTTCTCATCCATTGGGCTGGCTGACATCGCCAGCATTGTTTTCACGCCAAAAACAGAAGGTGAAACTGCCCTTGCGCTGTCAAACGTCAAGGTTGCCGGAAAAAACGGGGTGGAAGTGGTCAACTTTGACGCAGTAGCTGAGCCAAGCACCGCTATGACTGCGATTGAGTGGGTTTATTCGAGATACGACTTGACCAGGGACGGCATTGTCGACGCCCTCGACCTAGGCATCATGCTGCTGTACTGCGGTTTCGACAAGGACAGTCCGCAGTGGGGCACGTATGTCAAGGCCAACGACTCAAAGGGCAAAGGCGTCACCGCCAAAACGTGCGACGTGAACGGGGACGGCGTGATAGACATGCTTGACCTGCTCGATTTGATCGTCCATTTCGGCTCAGCGCTGTAATAGGGGCGAGATGACCGCCCACTTATGCTCCTCCCCCAAAAGGCAGTTAAATACTGGAAAAACATCACCAAGAGGCTTATAAATTCTTGGAAAACGGCAGCCGCTGTATGAACTCTTCCATAAAATCGTAATCCGGCACAAAATCGAATTCGTTCAGCTTTATTGTGGGCAATTTTATTTTGGAACGCCTTAGACGTTTTTCTACAGACCATTTATACCCGTAATTACCCCGTTGTTTGAGTCAGAAGCCGAGACGTAGGGGTAAACTCCTGAGCCGCTGTATTTCATATAGCAGGAGTCACCCCGGGTAATTTCAAAGATGTCGTCATATGTAAACTCATGCCATGTGTCAACACTGTAGTATGGCGGATCCTCGTCAACGCGTTTTTTCCTGTAGTCTGACAAATCCCTAATAACAACAGCACTCACCCATTTGGGGATGTCTCCCATTTCAGGAACTGAAATACTGCCCAGCGATTTGTTGGCTTGACGCCCATAGTTGTATTTGTAACGGTTTGACGTCAAACATGCACAGTAATAGAGTTTTTGCTGTGCGTTCATAGTAACCTTGGGAGTCAGATATGCGACATCCCTGCCCGAATAATACTCACTGTCCTGCAAAAAAGCGTACAATGCTGAACTGCTGCCCAAGGCGACGGATATTGATCCGGCTGGGTTTGCAGTCGTACCGTCGATGGGCTTGACCTTAGCGACTACGCCATTGTTGTTTCTGTTTCTTGACACGAAGTTGATTCCTTGCGCATGCTCCGTTAATCTGTTCAACTCCAAATTAGTTCCATAACTCATCGTAAACAGGGAATCAAGCGGCACATTACTCATTAGGGTCAGCCTCCTCGAATTCAATTTCAAGTTCATGCAATTGGAACAGCATATACTTTCTCACGACATCTTCAAATTCTCTTTGCGTCAGCTTAGTGTAGTCTGTTTCAACGAAATACTCCCAAAGCCATTCGGCTTGGCATTCACCGTTCACACTTGTCAATTTCCGCCAAATACCATACTGGTCGTCAACATTGAAATTCCTGTATGATGACAACCACGCTTTTTTGTACTCGTTAGGTAATTTTTGGTAAACATTGTGATGTTTGTCGGGTATGCGCCCCAGCTTTTTGTGCCACACAAACCCGTCATCCTTCCAGTTGCCCCAATAAACAGGCTCGGCAAAGTTATGGGCTTTGCCCGCTTCAAATATCATAACGCACGTGACAGTGCCAGCAATCCCCTTGAATAAATCCAAATTCATGCTGATGACGCCGAGTAAAGTATTGCGCTTTAGCAGGCGGTTTCGATATGCCGAATACTCATCTGAATGCGCACAGGAGGTAGGAACGATTACAACGACTTTGCTTTTTGGTTTAACGCATTCACAAAGATTGATTACAAACTCCATGATGTTGTATTTTGTTTCGGAATATGGTGGATTCATCATCCCGACTGTAGCTTCGAATTCTAACAGCTCGTCTTTCAGGTTCATGCAATCGCCGTGCAAAATATTAGATTTGCCGTCGCCACGCAATATCATGTTCGAACAACCCAAGGCATACATCGTCGGGTCGCTTTCTGAGCCGCACAATTGTTTTTTGCTTATGAATTCTTTAACATTTTGAATTGTGAGGTGCTCGCCCTTGCCTTTGTTGCTTTGCCTGTTCGAGTCCTTGTATTTTTGAACAGCCCTTGTGTCGATTTTGCCTTGTTTCAACAAATCGTCAAAAAAACCGTCAACGTCGCCAGAAGACATTTGGTCGGCTTCCGAAAACATCCTGTGCATGGAAGCGACAAGGAAACCGCCAGTTCCGGAACATGGATCCAGTACTGTGTCGTTTGGTTTTAAATCAGCAAGGTCGCAAAAAAGGTCAGTGACAAATGAAGGAGTTAGCTTGATTCCGTTATTGCTGCTGTTTTTTGAATACTTTAAAAACTCATGGTAGAATTTGCCAATGATGTCAACAGGAAAATCGCCCACCATGCAAGGGTAAATTGTTTCGTGCAGTTTTGACAAAACAATTCTCAACCGGCTTATGTCTCCTCTTTTCATTAGGCTCTTGTTGTCTCTCATTGCTGGGCTAATCAAGTTGTTGCTTTTTTGCGCATTTTTGCATTCAATGACAATTGCTAAGTTGCTTTTGCTGTTGATAATAGTAAATTCTGGTTTCCCATAATCTGCTTCGTCAGACCACAATTTGTCTGAATCCCGGCCGGTGCATTTGCTGGAATGCGCAAGCAATTCTCGCAGCTTGGCATTGTTTTTGTAGTCATCCTGCGCAAATACCGCTAATCCGCTATTGTCGTATCGCAAGCAATCTGCCGGATCCGGGTATCCCAGCAGGTCCAACTTTTTTCTGGTAATTTCGACAATGTTCTGTTCAGACACGAAAAGCACCTCACCCATAGAACGTACGTTCTTTGTTTGTTCTATGATACAGCATTGCGCCCGATAATGCAAGCGAAATATCTGTTATCGGAGAAATTATTTTTGCAGCCCAAGTAAGCGAGACGCTATGCTCAAAAAAAATAATGACATTTGTCATATAAAATGATGACAAATGTCACTATTTTCTTTACGGAAATATGAGTATAATGATGAAGGAGTTAGTACAATTCACGACCTAAAGGAGGAAATGATTTGAAAACGATTACAAAGACCACATCACTAATCACTGCGGCAGCTATAGTTATTTCTTTGATTCTGATGAACATGGCTTCGCCGGTGGCTTTGGCTGCAGATGGCACCCACAATATGCCACTGTATGAAAAAGAGGCTAAAAACGGAGTTGGGTTGTGTCCATACAACAAACCATATCGAGACGAAAGGCAGATGCTTGATTTTATGGGCAAAAGAGACATCGAAAAGCTGGAGCGATTCGACGAGCCGACCCATAAGGACGAAACGCCATTGGTTAAAGGCACATTTGAAAGTCGGGTGTTGCCGACTGATGGCGGATATGCAGCTATCGAAATGTCAGCCACGGACGCCACCGACATAACAAGTGATTTCAAGGACCCAGTCTTTCTTGAGGCTGTGCGCGAAATACTGGGAAAGTCTGAGGGTGAACCGATTCTCAACACCGATGTGTCAGGCATCACAAGGCTCTGGGTGACATTTAGCTATATTCAAGACCTCGCTGGGCTGGAACACTTCATTTCATTGGAAGAGCTGTATTGCTACGGCAACCAGCTGACCGTGCTCCCTGCATTACCACTCGGTTTAGAATTCCTTGATTGCGACGGAAATCAGCTGATGGCACTTCCGACACTGCCCGAAAACTTATTTGGGCTTGATTGTTCCAACAATCCGTTGCAAATGCTGCCCACACTGCCTCTTGGTTTGACATATCTGCGCTGTGTTGACAATCAATTGACGACGCTGGACATAAGTGCCCTTTCTGCCTTGGAAAACCTTCAGTGCAGCAAAAACAGGCTCACTGAACTGGCATTGAACAGCACTGCGCCTTATTGGTGCATTAACGTCAGTTACAACTTCATGGAGAGCGAGGCAGCCGTTACAGGTAAATCAATCATATGGGATGGAGATTATTTTATTTTCTACCCTCAATACACTGATGCTATCGATATTACAGCAGACTTCACCGACCCCAACTTCCTTGCCACAGTCCGTGAGTTCCTTGGTAAAGGTGCAAACGAGCCGATTTTTGACATTGAAGCGTCTTGGTTGACTTGGCTTGACGTATCATATTGGGGAATCTCCAGCCTTGCAGGGCTTGAGCATTTTACTTCACTGCGAGGGCTTTCTTGCTACTACAATCAGATAACTGAACTGCCAACCTTGCCTCCTGATTTGGAATACCTTGACTGCGAGGGCAACCGGCTTACTACCCTGCCTGCATTGCCGAAAAATTTGTGGATGCTTGATTGTTCCAACAATTTGATTGACGAGCTCCCCAGTTCATTGCCACCAAGCCTTGAGTGGCTGTACTGCGAAGGAAATCTGCTCACAGGGCTTAATTTGTCTGGGTTGAGCTATATGTACAGTTTGTGGTGCTTTAACAACTATATGGAGTCGCCAGACAGTGTAATGGGATGGCGAGAGCTCGGGCTTGAAATAAACAACACATTTCGCTTCTATCCGCAATATACCGATGCCATCGACATTACAGCAGACTTCACCGACCCCAATTTCCGTGCCGCAGTCCGTGAGTTCCTCGGTAAGGGTGCAAACGAGCCGATTTTTGACATTGACGTGTCTTGGTTGACCTGGCTTAGTGTATCAAACAGGGGGATCACCAGCCTTGCCGGACTTGAGCATTTTACTTCACTAACGGAATTATATTGCACCAGCAATCAGCTGAAAGAGCTGCCAATGCTGCCATCTGGACTGGTAGTGCTCTTATGCTACTACAATCAACTGGATGAGTTGCCGGCATTGCCGCTCGGTTTAGAATACCTTGATTGCGACGGCAACCTGCTGACGGAACTGCCTGCATTGCCAGAGAATTTATATGGGCTTGATTGTTCCAACAATTCATTGCAAGTGCTGCCCACACTGCCTCTTGGTGTGACATATCTTCGTTGTGTCAATAATCACCTGACAGAGCTTCCGACGCTGCCATCTGGTTTGATGCGGCTACTATGCGACGACAACATGCTTACAAGAATTGATTTGACTGGCTTGAGCAGCCTTTCTGAATTATGGTGCTTCAACAACCACATGGCCTCTCCGGACAGTGTAATAGGATGGCGAGAGCTCGGGCTTGAAATAAACAGCCCCGAAAACCCATGGAGCGGCACATTCATGTTCTATCCGCAGGCAGAAGCGTTTGCAGGCAGTGCTATTGTTGGAGTTCGTGTGCCTGATGTGAGCTACATCAACAAGGATGTGGAATACACCATTTCCCTTACTAATGCAGTTAACGTGCTGGATGTCGAACTGGCATTTGAAGTTGATGGCAGCATGCTTGTGGGCAAGGGCTTCACTGGGCTTAACGGCTTCAATGCTATGAGCGAAATCATTTGGACCTATTTGGGTGACGACATCTGGAAAGGCGGGATCACACTTGGCTACCCGTCCGGCAACGACTCAGAAGGCTTTTCGTCCACAGGTTCTGTCGACATTGCCAGTATTGATTTTGTGCCAAAGGCGGAAGGTGAAGCTGCGCTGGTTTTGACAAGCGTAAGAGTTGTCGGGAAAAACGGGACTGAAGTGATTGACCTTGAGGCAGTAGCCGAGCCAAGCATTGCCACAACGGTGATTGAACTTGTGTATTCCAAATACGACTTGAACAGGGATGGCGTTATCGATGCCCTCGACTTAGGCGTCATGCTGCTGTACTGCGGATTCGACAAGGACGATCCGAGGTGGGACACTTATGTCAAGGTCAACGATACCAAAGGCGTGGGTGTTACTGCCATGACGTGCGATGTCAACAGGGACGGCGTGATCGACATGCTTGACCTGCTTGATTTGTTCATACACTACGGTGTGCCTCGCGACCCAGACCCGGCTGAGCCGGATGCGCCCTACTTGGACACGATATATGGCGTAGTCAACTCATCCACAGTTGCAGCTGCAAATGGCAATAGCTATTCAAACCTGACAGGGCTCTTCGTATGGGAAAGCATGACAAGCATATCGACGACCACAGGGTACGGCACCTTCGATTACGACTTGACTGACTGGGAGCGCCCGTGACACAAGAACCGTCCCCTTTTGTCACGCCCCAAAAAAAGGCAGTTAAATACTGACAAAACAATTGTAATCTTGCCTAATTTGGTGTAGAATTGAATCGGGTTAGATTGTGGACAGTGACAAATGATGTAAAATGCATATTTGTATTTATCAGGAGGGATTAAAAATGAGCCAATTCAAATTCAACATCGATGATTTAAGGGTGCAGTTCCCTGCGCTAGCTAAAACTGTGAACGGGCATCCGGCAGCTTTTCTTGATGGACCCGGTGGAACCCAAGTCCCTATCAGGGTTGTGAACAAGATCAGCGATTACCTATACTACCACAACGCAAACCACGATGGTGCGTTTGCTACGTCGCAGGAGAGCGACAAGCTTTATTGGGAAGCAAGGGAAGCATATGCGGACTTCTTTAACTGCTCCCCCGAGGAAGTCGCCTTTGGGGCAAATTCTTCTTCAAACAACTTCAGGTTGGCATTTGGGCTTCTCAGGACAATTTTGGAGCCGGGTGACGAGGTATTGATAACGGATATAGACCACGAAGGGAACCGCTCGCCTTGGAGGACCCTTGAGGATTTCGGCGTTATAGTTAAGAGTGCAGCTGTCGACCCAGAGACGTGTACGCTTAAGATGGACGATTTTGCCGCCAAACTGTCGGACAAGACAAAAATCGTGGCAGTCAACTGGGCGTCAAACGGTTGCGGAACGATAACCGATGTCAAGAAATGCATCGACCTCGCCCATGAAAAAGGAGCGGTGACGGTCATCGACGCCGTCCACTATGCTCCTCACAGGTGGATAGACGTAAAAGCGATAGGTACTGACATTCTTTTCTGCTCGTCGTACAAGTTTTTCGGCCCGCACCTTGGCGTCATATACGTAAAAAAGGAGCTCGGCGACAAACTCAAGGCAGTCCGTGTAATGGCCGGCGACAACACCGACATGCCATGGAAGCTGGAAACCGGAACGCCGGCGTTTGAGCTCGCTTGCGGTGCGGCTGAGGCGGTCGAGTTCATTGCTGAAATCGGCAAGCAGCACGAGCAGTTCTTCACTGCGGAGCTTGGCGGTTTGAGTGGCAGGAGGAGAAACATAGTCGCAGGGATGATGGCGATCGACGCTTATGAAGAGCCGATTGCGAAAAAGCTAAGAACCCAGCTGCCGACGATAAAAGGCCTTAAAGTATACGGTCCACCGGAAGGTCATCCGAGGACTTCGACTGTCACGTTTGCAATCGATGGTGTGCATGCCAGTGAAATAGGGAAATTCCTTGGGCAAAAGGGCTTGTTTGTCTGGGACGGCGATTATTATGCGATACAGCTGATAAACCACGTACTCGGCCTCGAGAAAGAGGGCGGCTTAGTGCGGATAGGGCTGGCGCCGTACAATACAGAAGAAGAAATCGACAGGCTAATAGCGGCAATGCAGGAATTCGCTTCAAATCGAGAGGGAAGATGACATGAAAACGCTGAAATTGGCGATATTGGGGTATGGCAACGCAGGCAGGGCCTACGGTAAGCTCCTCGTTGAAAAAATGCCTGAAATAATCAAAAAACACAACACTGAAGTCAAAGTTGCGGCAATCGTGACCAAGACCAAGGGAACGCTTATCGAAGAAAACGGGATCGACCTTGCGAAAGCCGAAACAGAGCTGGCCGACTTCGGGAAATTCAGAGACGGGACCAGCCAAGGTGCAATGGAAGTGGCAGAAACAGTGGATTATGACGTATTAGTCGAGCTCACGCCCCTTGAGATATTTTCTGGTCAGCCCGCAATCAGCCACATACAGGCTGCGCTAAAGAGGGGGAAGCATGTCATATCAGCAAACAAAGGTCCGATTGCCTGGGCGTTCAGGGAACTCAGGGACTTGGCAGCTGAGAATGGATGCCTGTTTTATTACGAGACGACGGTTATGGACGGTGCGCCTGTATTCAACTTAGCCGACGAAGCCCTGTTGATGTGCAAAGTAACGGAAATTCGTGGCATCCTCAATTCCACCACGAACTTCATCTTGGGCGAGCTGGAGAAAGGGGTCGCTTATGAGGATGCAATCGAAGAGGGCAAGAGGCGAGGGTTCGTCGAAGCGGATCCTGCGATGGACGTGGAAGGCTGGGACGCAGCGGCAAAGATCGCAGCGCTGATGAACGTGCTCATGGACGCAGGTACAACCCCGGCAGACATTGACCGCAAGGGCATAGAGGGCATAACAGCTGCGCAGGTGGAAAGCGCACGGGAAAGAGGCAAGGCCATCAAGCTTCTGTGCGGTGGCATAATTGAAAACGGAAAAACAAAAGGATACGTAAAACCGGAGGAAATAGGCAGAGGCGACATCTTTGCTTCAATAGAAGGCACTTCGTCGGTGGTTTCGATCACCACGGATTTAATGGGTACCGTTTCAATAGTTGAGCACGGCCCGGAGATCGAACAGACCGCATACGGTATATTCAGCGACACAATGAGGGTGTTAAAAAATAGTTGCTGATTATATTTTTTCATCGGCTTTCTTCAAGTGTTCAAAACAGGATGTTCAAAGACATATTGGGGTTTCAGGCAATGTAACACAACATTTAGTAGAAGACAAAATAAATAATGTATGATATAATTAAAACCTAATAAATTCAGGCTGTAGAAAACTTGACAATCGCCCAAAAACCTGAGGGGAGATAGTGGATGTCCATAAAAGTTAAAGCCACCTTGGTGATCATACTGATTGTTTTTTGCGTCACTGCTGTTAATTTATTCACAAACTTGCACTTTTCAAAACAGAATACAACCAGGATTATGGAACAGGAGCTGTTCCTCGCCCGCGACATAGCAGATGGGCTGGTTTCCGCGAAACTGCGCATATTGACAGAAGATGCCAGAAACGTGGCCGGGCACCTGCTCCGAACAGGCTTCAGCGAAGGCATGGCAGAGGTAATGGAGCTCAAGCTGGAGGAATACGATGATTTTTTAGCGTTTACAGTTTTCAACAGGGATGGCATCATTGCCTACTGCGGCAAGCCTATTGCCCCTGCCGACATAGCGAATGAAGGCAAATTTGTTGAGATGGCGTACGACGGCAAAAGCGTCATTACCACCCAAAGCAGCGATGCAGAGGTAGACAGCCGGCCAATTATGCACATTTTTACGCCGATTGGCTATGGCAGGGTTTTGTCTGTGAGCATACCTGGGATGCTGCTGACGGATATGCTGTCGGATTTCAGCATTTGGGGCACCGGCGGCATCTATATGGTCGATCAGGAAGGCACAATCATCGCTGCCTACAGGGCAGACCTTGTGACGGCAAGGCGCAATTTGATTGTGGAAAGCAAAACGAATCCTCAGCTACAGAGGGCTTCTGATTTTTTCCAAGGCATGATTTCAAGCGAAGATGGCTCGGGGCAGTACGATTTTGAAGGGGAAGAGCGCCTTTGCGCATACAAGCTTGTTTCCGATTCCCTTGCTGGCTGGCATATAGCCGCAGTGCTTCCTTTGAGCGGAAGCCACGGTTCCGAAGGGCAGACAGACCTGCTGTTTATCACGATAATTTTCCTGTTTGCAGGGATCATCATAGCCATATTGCTGTCAGACACCATTTCAAGGCCGTTTATTAAGATTAATGAGCAAAACCGGGTTTTGGAAGACCTCAATGAGACTATCATGGCTCAATCGGCACAACTAACCGCCACTCATGAGCGCGCCATGCTGATGCTAGACTCGACGCCCATAAGCTGCAACCTGTGGAACAAAGACCTTGTGACTTTCGACTGCAACGAAGCGGCCGTCAGACTGTTCGGTTTGAGGGACAAACAGGAATACTTGGACAATTTCTACAAGCTTTCACCAGAGTATCAGCCTGATGGGCAGCGTACCGATGAAAAGACTCTGATATACGTCCAAAAGGCATTTGACGAAGGCGAGTTCCGGTTTGAATGGCTCCATCAAAAATTGGACGGTACGCCGATTCCGGTGGAGATGACGCTAGTTCGCGTAGAATACAATGACGCCCATGCTATTGCGGCATATGCACGGGATCTTCGCGAGTACAAGAAGATGATGAGCGAAATTGAAACTGCCCTGAGGGAGGCTCAGAACGCAAATGAAGCAAAAAGCGATTTCTTGGCCAGGATGAGCCATGAGATGCGTACGCCGCTCAATGCAGTCATTGGCTTGTCCGAGCTGATGCTCGATGCAAAGGAATTTAAAGGGGAAAGCTTTATTAGGCTTGACAAAATATCAAATGCAGGAAGAACCCTTTTGAACACCGTAAACGATATTTTGGACATCTCGAAAATCGAAGCCGGCAGAATGGAGCTTGTCATGCTTGATTACGACACCCCAAGCCTGATAAACGATGCAGTGGCTCAAAGCGTGCTGCACAAAGGGGAGAAGGACATCCAGTTTTTGCTGAACATTTCCGACGAACTGCCGGCGCGGCTTTACGGCGATGAACTGAGGGTCAAGCAGATGTTAAACAACCTTTTGTCCAACGCTTTCAAATACACGAAGGAAGGGAAAGTCGGACTGGATGTAGACAGCACTAGGGACGGCGACAGGTTTTGGCTGACTGCCCGGGTCAGCGATACGGGAATAGGCATAACACAGGAGGACATCGACAACCTTTTTGACGATTATGTCCAAGTTGACACAAAAGCCAACCGCAGCATCATGGGCACCGGCCTCGGGCTCTCCATAACCAGGAGGATGGTCGAAATGATGGGCGGTGCCATAAAAGTGGAAAGCGACTACGGAAAGGGCAGCGTTTTTACCCTGCGCTTCCCGCAGGGGTTCGTCTCAGACGTGGTAATCGGCGCTGACGTCGCAAAAAACCTGCAGAACTTCAACTATTCCGTAAGCAAGCACAGGAATTCGCACAAGACGCGTTTAAGGCTGCCCTACGCAAAGGTTCTCGTTGTGGATGACATTATCAACAATCTGGACGTGGCAAAAGGGATGATGAGCCCATACGGCATGCAAATCGACTGCGTGACAAGCGGACAGCAGGCGATAGACGCTGTTAAAAGTGAAAAAGTCAAGTACGACGCTGTTTTCATGGATCACATGATGCCGGTCATGGATGGCGTCGAGGCCACCAGAGTCATACGGAAAGAGATTGGAACCGAGTATGCCAGAACCGTTCCGATAATCGCGTTAACAGCCAACGCAATCAGCGGTAGCGAGCAGATGTTTTTGGAAAACGGTTTTCAGGACTTCATATCAAAACCAATTGAGATGAACCGCCTTGAAGCGGCGATTCGAAAATGGGTGCGGGACAAGGATAAAGAAAAGTCGCTGGGCAAGCACGTCTACATAAGCGGGCAGAAGGTTTTCAACATTCGAAGCGGGAAAGACAGGAGGATCCGGCCGACCAGAAGGAACGGGCCAGGGCGACGGGAGTCGGAAAGGTTGACGATAGAAGGCCTCGACATGAGCAAGGGGGTGGAACGGTTTGGCGGAGACGAGAAACTGTTCTTGCAGATACTCCGCTCCTATGCCGTCAACACCGTGCCGCTGCTTGAGCAGCTAAACGCGGTGAACAAGAGCAACTTGGGCGATTACAGCATCACTGTCCATGGGGTGAAGAGCTCCAGCCGGGGCATTTACGCAAACGACGTCGGAAACATGGCAGAAGCGCTGGAAATGGCGTCAAAGGACGGGGACTTCGCATTTGTGGAGGCAAAAAACCCTGAGCTTATAGAGGCAACGGAGAAACTCATAGCAAACATCGAGGGCGTACTGGCGAGAATGGATGCAGGCAAGCAAAAGCCTGCGAAAGAAAGGCCAGACAAAGAAATGCTTGCAAAACTCCTTGTGGCCTGCGAGGACTACGATATGGACGGGGTGGACGACGCCATGGCTAAAATTGAGAGCTTCGAGTACAGATCTGACGACGGGCTCGCTGCTTGGTTGAGGGACAACGTGGATCGCATGAACCTTACGCAAATTATGGAAAAACTTTCGGCTATTACCGAATAATACGGAGGTGGAAGTAATGAATATCCGCAGCAAGATTATTTTGGTTGACGATAATATGACGAATTTGACTATGTGCAGGAATATCCTCAAAACTTTTTACGAGGTCTATCCTGCGCCTTCGGCTGCAAAACTTTTTGAAATTCTTGATAAAGTCATCCCTGAATTGATTCTTTTGGATATTGAATTGCCGGACATGAACGGTTTTGAAATCATCAAAGAGCTCAAGGAGGACAAGCGTTTTTCAGGTATACCCGTCATCTTCCTTACGTCAAAGAACGATGCAAAAAGCGAACTCGAAGGGTTCAACCTTGGCGCTGTGGACTACATATCCATACCGTTTTCAAAACCGCTGCTGCTCAAGCGCATTTCGAACCAGCTTTTGATAGTCAACCAGAAAAAAGAGCTGCTTGAAAAGCAGGCAGAGCTGGCAGACTACAATAAAAACCTTGAAGTCATGGTTCGCGAGAAAACCAATGAGCTGCTGAAACTTCAGAACGCTGTCATCGCGACGATCGCCGACCTTGCGGAATTCAGGGACGAGATAACAGGCGGGCACATCATGCGCACCACCCTATACATGCGGGCCATGGCAAAGGAAATGGTGCAAAGGGACATTTACCGGGAAGAAATGTCTAAATGGGACATGGATTTCCTGTTGTCTTCGGCGCAGCTTCACGACGTTGGGAAAATCGCAATATCTGACTCCATCTTGAACAAACCGGGAAAATTGACCCCGGATGAATTCGAGATAATGAAGGGGCATGTGACCATAGGCATGGACGCCATTGAGAAAATAATAAGCAATACGGCTGAGCACGCTTTTTTGCGCCATGCCCTGTTTATAGTGGGAACGCACCATGAAAAATGGGACGGCAGCGGCTACCCGATAGGGCTGAAAGGGAAAGACATCCCCTTGGAGGGGCAGCTTATGGCTGTTGCAGACGTATACGACGCGCTTGTTTCCGTCCGCCCGTACAAGGAAGCTTTCACCCACGAGAAGTCCTGCAAGATCATAGAGGAAAGCGCAGGGGCGCACTTCGACCCGGTGCTGGTTGACGTGTTCAGAGGTGTTGAAACCGAGTTTGCCAAGATCGCCCAGAGGGTCAACAACTGGCAGTTGCTGCAGGTGAGCCACAACTTAACGGGTGACGAATAAACATTGCAGCAGGAACAATTATTGTTGATTATTATTTGAGTTGCCGGGTCAGCCAGTTGAAACTATTTGCCTGTCAACTCGTTTTTGTTATTTTTTTTGAAAAAACCGCTGTTTTGTGATAGTATAGTAATCGTAATTGTATAAAGCACAAAAATATTTTACGGGGGGTTATTGTATGTCAGAAACCAATTTTATTCACAACATTATCGACAAGGACCTGCAAACTCAGAAATACGGCGGCAGAGTCTACACCAGGTTCCCGCCTGAGCCAAACGGCTACCTTCATATCGGGCACGCGAAGTCGATCTGCTTGAATTTCACGACCGCTAAAAAGTACAGCGGAAAGTGCAACCTTCGCTACGACGACACGAACCCTGTCAAAGAAGACGTCGAATACGTCGATTCCATTGAAAACGACGTAAAATGGCTGGGGTTCGACTGGGAAAAGCGGCTTTTCGCTTCCGACTATTTTGACAGGATGTATGAATGCGCAGTCCATCTGGTAAAAAAGGGGAAAGCGTTTGTTTGCGACCTCACTGCCGACGAAATTAAGGAATACAGGGGCACTTTGACCCAGCCCGGAAGAGAGAGCCCATACAGGGACAGGGGTGTTTCCGAAAACCTGCAATTGTTTGAAGAGATGAAGGCGGGTAAATATGCCGACGGTGAAAAAGTGCTGCGGGCGAAGATTGACATGTCGTCGCCCAACATCAACATGCGCGATCCGGTAATATACAGAATAGCGCATTCAAGCCACCACAACACCGGCGACAAATGGTGCATCTACCCTATGTACGATTATGCGCACCCGATTGAGGACGCCATCGAAGGGATCACCCATTCCATATGCACCCTCGAATTTGAGGACCACAGGCCGCTGTACGACTGGACGCTGCAGGAGCTCGACTGGCCAACGCCGCCGCAGCAGATTGAGTTTGCAAGGCTCAACCTTACGAATACCGTGATGAGCAAGCGCTACCTCAAAGCCCTCGTGGACGATAAAAAAGTGGATGGTTGGGACGACCCGAGGATGCCGACCATTGCGGGCCTGCGGAGAAGAGGCTATACCCCGGAGGCCATTAGGGATTTTTGCGAAAGGATCGGGGTTTCCAAGGCAAACAGCACCGTAGACGTTGGGCTGCTTGAGCACTGCGTCAGGGAGGACCTTAAAACGAAGGTGCCGAGCAAAAATGTGGTGTTCGACCCAATAAAAGTGGTGATTACGAATTACCCTGATAACGAAACGGAAGAGGTGGAGGTCGAAAACAACAAGGAAGCTCCAGAAATGGGCAACCGCATGCTCCCCTTCGGGAGGGAGCTTTACATTGACGGCGAAGATTTCATGGAAATCCCAGAGAAGAAGTATTTTAGGATGTTCCCAGGAAATGAAGTCAGGTTCAAAGGCGCATACTTCATCACGTGCAACGAAGCAGTTAGAAATGCAGATGGCCAGCTAACGGAGCTGCACTGCTCGTATGACCCGGCTACGAAGAGCGGCAGCGGCTTTGACGGGCGGAAAGTGAAAGGCACCGTCCACTGGGTAGAAGCAAGGACTGCAATTCCGGTGAAAGTCAGGATATACGATTACCTGATGGTTGAAAACGGGCAGGGGGACAGCGAGTTGAACCTTGATTCGCTAAAAGAAACGGTGGCGTATGCCGAACCGTCCCTGAAAGATGCAAAGCCCGGGGAACGTTTCCAGTTTTTCAGGCATGGGTATTACATTGCCGACGAAAAACTGACGGCAGGCAGCGAGAAGGTGTTCAACCAAATAGTCGACTTGAAAAGCTCATGGAAAAAATAACCTTCTATGCGAAGACCAAGTAGACAGCGGCAGAAAAAGCAATATAAGGGCCGAGTGCAAGCACGTCGGTCCTTTTGACTTTTTTTCGAAGAAGGCTAATCCCGAAAACAAAGCAGCTTAAAAACGAAGAAGCCATGAGGATTACAGAAACGCCAAACGGGCCTGTTATAAGCCCAACGGCGGCAAAAAGCTTTACGTCCCCGAAGCCCAGCGCCTCTTTTTTGAACAGCAGCTTGCCAATCACTCCGATGACGAGCATGCAGCCGCCGCCGATAAGGGCGCCCCAGAGCGGTGACAGGAAGCTGGCATGATAGGGGACGTAGCTAAAAGCAGTGATCGCTAGCAATACGACGAACTGATCGGGGATGATCATGTATTTTTGATCTGCGATGGCTATAATCAAAAGAGCCCACATGGAAACGATCGCGGCAGCTGCGTACTGCAAGTCAAATGCCGCCATTTTCACCGCAGAAAGCACAAAAAGCATGGAAAAAGCCATTTTCCAAGGATAGCTTTTTATCCTCGGAACGTCTTTCTGCTTCAGCTCGCCTTCGGGTTCCTCGCCATAGTCGCAAAGCCAGCCGGCAGGCATCCTGTTGAAAACGACTACTGCGCTGCTTCCGGCAAGCACGCCAAAAACGACCGCAAGCCCTACGCTTATCAATGTCGACATACAACACCCTCCAGCTCGATAATTTGTAGAATTTATTTATAATTATAGCACAGAATTATATTTTTGTCGAAAGCTCTGACAAATATTGTTTGATTGCCTTATCTATGGTATAATTCACTGGAACGGAGGTAGCGATAATGGAGTATGATTGTAAGGAATACATCAGCGGGTACATTGAAAGGGCTAAAGCAGCCCAGGCCACCTTTGAAAAACTGTCCCAGGAGGAAACGGACGCCGCAGTAAGGGCGCTCGCCAAAACTGTGCACGACAACGCGGAGCATCTTGCCCGGATTGCAGTCGAAGACACCGGCATGGGCAATGTCCCCGACAAAACAGCAAAGAACCAAATCAAGCCGAGGATGATATGGAACCATCTGAAGGGAAAGAAGTCCAAGGGGATTATTGAGAGGGACGAGCTGGCAGGGATAACAAAAGTGGCCAAGCCGGTAGGGGTAGTCGCGGCTATAACGCCCTGTACAAACCCCATCGTAACGCCCATGAGCAACGCCATGTTTGCTTTGAAAGGCGGGAACGCCATCATAATCACGCCGCACCACAGAGCGGTAAAATGCAGCACAAAGACTGTGGAGATGATGAACGCGGAGCTTGCCAAGCTTGGAATGCCGGAGCACCTGATACAGATAATCGGGGAGCAGTCCAGGGAGAACACCAAGGAGCTGATTTCCTCTGCCGACGTAGTGATAGCCACGGGCGGGATGGGCATGGTCCGCACTGCCTACAGTTCAGGGAGGCCAGCTCTCGGAGTGGGGGCGGGCAATGTGCAGTGCATAATCGACAGGGATGCAGATTTGGCGGAAGCCATCCCAAAAATTACAGCAGGGAGGTCCTACGACAACGGGATAATCTGCGCGGCGGAGCAGTCCGTCATATGCCCAAAGGAAAAATTCGACGACATGCTGGTTGAATTTGAAAGAAACGGAGCATATGTCATAAGGAGCGAAAATGAGAAGGAAGCCCTCAAAAACGCTGTGTTTGTGGACGGCGCCATGAACAGGCACGCCACTGGGCAGTCTGCAGCGGATGTGGCAGCCTTGGCGCATATTTCTGTTCCCAAAGCAACAAGGGTCATTGTTGTCCCGGTTCATGAGCCGGGCGCAAAAGACGTTTTTTCCAAGGAGAAGATGTGCCCAGTCATAGCGGCTTACGCTTACGGGGAATTCAAAGAAGCCGTGGAAATAGCCAAAGTGAACCTTGAAGCAGAAGGGAAGGGCCACAGTGTCGCAATCCATTCGAACACAGTGAAAAACATCGAATACGCTGGCGAGGCGCTGTGCGTTTCCAGGCTTTTGATCAACCAGCCCTGCGCGAGCAGCGCAGGCGGCAGCTTTTACAACGGGCTTGCACCGACAAACACCATGGGGTGCGGGTCTTGGGGGCACAACAGCATCTCAGAAAACCTCGACTACAAGCATTTGATTAACATATCAAGGATTGCGTACTTCATGCCGGGCAACCACGTGCCCGACGACGATGAACTCTGGAGTTGATGGAAAGAAACATTCTGCTGACAATCGAATACGACGGGACAAATTTCTGCGGATGGCAGAAGCAGCCTGGCAGGCGAAGCGTCCAAGGGGAGATAGAGCGGGCTTTGGGGACGGTATGCGGCCGTGAAGTCAAATTGAACGGAGCGAGCAGGACAGACGCCGGCGTACATGCTTACGGGCAACGGGCAAGCTTTGAGGGCGGTTTTGGTATCCCGACGTGCAGGATTGCTGTTGCAGCAAACAACATATTAAGCGGGGGGAAGAATTCCCTTGGCGCAGCCGGCGACGTGCGCATAACCGCTGCCGAGGAAAAGCCTTTGGGTTTTCATGCCCGCTTTGACGCAAAGGCAAAGAAATACGTCTACAAGATCAGGAATGAAAGCGAAGCGGACATTTTCAAGCGAAATTATGCATATCAAGTAGTCAAGCCGCTTAACATCGGGGCGATGGAGGATGCAGCCAAGCTGATAGTCGGAACAAAAGACTTCAAGTGCTTTCAGGCTGCCGGAGGGGACGAGAAGAGGACAACGGTGAGAACCGTTTACAGCCTCGGGATAACAGGGGTGCGCGATGTACAAATCGAAATAGTTGGCGACGCGTTTCTCTACAACATGGTTAGGATTATTGCAGGGACTCTTGTGGAAGCCGGGCTCGGAAAAATTCGCCCATCGGCGATTGCTTCAATAATAGCAAGCGTGGACAGGCAAAATGCCGGGCACACCGCACCCCCCCAAGGGCTTTACCTTGCAGAGGTTTATTATGATGATTTAGAGACAGGAGGTTTTTATGGACAGGCCGGGTTGGGATGACTATTTTATGGAAATGGCTGTTTTGACAGCAAAGAGGTCAACTTGCTTGAGGAGGCAGGTCGGCTCAGTCATTGTCAGGGACAGGCACATCATTGCCACAGGGTACAACGGTGCGCCGAGGGGCATTGAGCATTGCGACGAAAGGGGCGGCTGCGTTAGGGAAAAAATGAACATACCCTCGGGAGAAAGGCATGAACTGTGCATAGCGCTTCATGCCGAACAGAATGCGATCATTCAGGCAGCGACACTTGGGGAAAGCATCGAGGGAGCCACTATCTACATTACGAACCAGCCTTGCGTCATCTGCGCCAAGATGATAATAAACGCAGGAATGAGGAGAATTGTGGTAAATGACGGCTACCCCGACCAGTTGGCAGTTGATTTGCTGGCCGAAGCAGGTTTGAAAATAGTAATGCTGGGGGATCAGTAAAAGATGAGCCAATGGATGGTATTTCTGACCTCTTTGATTTTGAGCCTGTTGCTTACACCTGTCGCGATTTTTCTGGCACCTAGGCTGGGTGCCGTGGACATACCAAAAGACAACCGAAGGATGCACGACAAACCCATGCCGAGGTTTGGGGGGTTTGCCATATTTGTCAGCACAATGACGTCGATCGCGGTTTTTCTTGCCCCGGGCAATCAGCAAATAAAGGGCATCCTTGTGGGGGGAGCGCTTATCTACGCACTGGGGTTGATTGACGACATAAGGGGCCTCTCAGCAAAAGTAAAATTCATTGGCCAAGTTGCTGTGGCGTGCGTTGTTTTTGCTTTCGGCGTGAGGATAAGTTTTATCGCAGGCTTTTTCTCCCCCGGAGCGGAGCTTACATTTTTCCCAGGCCTTTCAGCGTTTGTTTTGACGGTTATTTGGATTGTGGGAATCACAAACACCATCAACCTTATTGACGGCCTCGACGGCCTTGCCGCCGGGGTTGCAATGATAGCTTCGTTTTCCATTGCATACGCAGCTTACGCTTCTTTGGGCGCAGGGACTGGGATGCTTTCAATGCTGGCGCTGGCTGGCGGGGCCGCCGGCTTCCTGCCGTATAATTATTACCCGGCAAAAATTTTCATGGGCGACAGCGGATCGCTTTTCCTGGGATTCATGCTTGCTGCGCTGTCTATCGAAGGCGCTACAAAGAGTGCTGCCATCGTTGCGACAATAGTGCCGGTCCTTGTGCTCGGTGTTCCAATATTTGACACGGCGTTTGCAATCCTGAGGCGGATATTAAACAGGAAACCCATCATGGAAGCCGACAAGGGGCACCTGCACCACAGGATAATGGCGGCGGGTTTCGGGCAGGCGCGCGCAGTGCTCATGCTTTACGGAATCAGCGGCACCATGGGGGTGGCTGCCATACTTCTAAGCAGGGGCTTGCTGGTTGAGTCCATTGCGCTGCTTGGGATTGCCGTCATGCTCATATATGTTTTCCTATCTGACGCCATCAGCAAGAAGCTTAAACTCAAGGCTGTAAACATAGCAAAGCAGGAGAGGAACGAAGAGAAAGAGGACAGAAAATGAAGACATTGACGGTATTTGGAACCCGGCCCGAGGCTATAAAAATGGCGCCGCTGGTTCACAAGCTGAATTCAGACAGCGACATAGACTCTGTGCTGTGCATCACTGCGCAGCACCGCGAAATGCTCGACCAAGTCCTTGATCTTTTTAAACTCCGCGCCGATTACGACTTGGATATAATGAAAGCGAACCAGACAATTGGCCAGATAACGGCAGGGGTTGTCCGGGGGCTTGAGGGCGTAATAGAAAAAGAGGATCCGGACATAGTGCTCGTCCACGGGGACACAACGACCACGTTTGCCGCAGCCCTTGCTGCATTTTACCACCAGAAAAAAATTGGGCACGTGGAGGCAGGGCTTAGAACAGGCAACAAGTATTCGCCCTACCCCGAAGAGATGAACAGGGCAATGGTGGGGCGCCTTGCAGACCTGCACTTTGCGCCGACAAAGAGCAACGAACTGAATTTGCTTAGGGAGGGCGTCTTGCCCGAAAATGTGTTCGTCACGGGAAATACAGTGATAGACGCGCTTAAATGGGTTGTGGCAGAGCCCTATGAATTTGACGACGAGGCCTTGGCGAACGTTGACTTCGGCCGAAAGAGGGTGATAACTGTCACGTGCCACAGGCGCGAAAACCTAGGCGAGAACATGGAAAACATTTTTTCCGCACTGAAGGACATAACGTCTGCTTTTGAAGATGTCGAGATTGTCTATCCTGTCCATCTCAACCCAAAAGTGAAGGAAACAGCAGACAGGGTGCTTAGAGGCGTGGATAGGGTGCATTTGATAGCCCCTCTGGCGTACCAGCCATTTGCCAACCTGATGGCCAAGTCGCACTTTATCATAACGGATTCAGGCGGGATGCAGGAAGAAGCCCCTGCGTTAGGGAAACCCGTCCTCGTTGTCAGAAAAGAAACCGAGCGGCCGGAGGCGATAGAAGCGGGAACTGTGAAACTCGCTGGGACGAACAGGGAAGGCATTTACAGGATGGCAGAAGCACTCTTGACTGACGGTAACGAATACAACAGCATGGCGAAGGCGGTGAACCCATACGGTGACGGCCTTGCCTCAGAAAGGATTGTTGACATATTAAAGAAAAAAAGCCAATTACCATAGATAATAACAAATCGCTTTACAAGTTGCTGGCAAGCGTTGCAGTTCCCATCGCACTGCAGAGCCTCATCGGGTCTTCACTGAACTTGGTGGACAACCTGATGGTTGGGAGGCTTGGGGAAACGGAGCTTGCGGCAGTAGGGATAGGCGTCCAGCCTTTCTTTATTTTTTGGATGGTGATGTTTGGGTTTGTCAGCGGCTCAGCGACGTTCATGTCGCAGTTTTGGGGTGCCGGTGACCTTAAAAACGTCAAGAAGACCCTGGGTTTCGCCATCTGCGTAAGCGTGGGCACTGGGGTGGTGTTTTTTATCTGCGGCATGTTTTTCCCAAGGTACATTGTGGACATATTCACAGACATCCCTGAAATAAAGCCCCTTGCGGCAGAGTACATCAGGATAGGCTCGTTCTGCTTTTTGCTGCTTCCCATTACAGCGCCAATAACCTTTTGCCTAAGGACGACCCAGCAGACGAAAATACCGCTTTACATTAGCAGCTTTGCGTTTTGCATGAACACGTTTCTGAACTATGTGCTGATCTTCGGGAATTTTGGCGCACCGAGGCTTGGAGTCGCCGGGGCAGCCCTTGCGACGGTTATTTCAAGGATACTTGAAATGATATTGGCGCTAATAGTTGTTTTCCGGGGAAAGAACGTCATTTCCGGGAACATAAAGGAATACTTCGGGTGGACAAAGGATTTTTCGCTGCGGGTGGTCAACAACGCAATACCGACGTCCCTGAACGAGACGCTTTGGGGGCTGGGGACAGCCGCCTACACCGCAGCGTATGCCAGGGTGGGGATAACCGAATACGCCGCAGTTCAGGCAGGCAGGGTGATCGAAAGCCTTTTCATGATGGCGGCGTTTAGCATCGGCGATGCGGCACTGATACTCGTTGGACAGAGATTAGGTGCAGGCGAGCTGGAATCTGGGTATCAGCTTGCGAAAAAACTGCTGAAGATCGGAAGCATTATTGGCGTTGTTTTTGGAGTGGCTCTAATAGCTGTAGCAAAACCGATAATAGGCCTATACAACTTTACTCCGGAAGGGGCGAAGTTCACTTTTTACATCCTAGTGATTTACGGCGCTAAAATGGGCCTAGATCTTTTCAACGGAATCAACATAGTCGGCGTACTGCGGTCAGGGGGCGACACAAAATACGCCATGGTGACGGAGAGCCTGTGCGTATGGCTTATCGGCGTCCCGATGGCGTTCATCTCGACCATGTGGCTCCATTTGCCGATTTACTTTGCGGTTCTTCTTGTGTGCTCGGAAGAAGTGGTCAAATTCTTCCTGCTCATCAAACGGTTTGTGTCAAAAAAATGGGTCAAAAACGTGATTCACAACCTGTAGCCGGCGATTGGAGCCTATTGGCAACCTGTCCGCGCTGGTGAATTCCAGCGCGGACAAATTATGGATTGCTTTGGATTAATTTAGGATGCTATTTTGTGTAGTGAATGAACAGGTCGAGCAGATCCAGCATGTCGATTAAGCCGTCATCGTTGACGTCGCACATGCTTGCGGTGACGCCGTTGCCCCATGCGTCGTTGACCTTTACCAAGGCGCCCCAGTTCGGGCTGTCTGCGTCAAACCCGCAGTACAGGAGCATGATGCCAAGGTCGAGGGCGTCTACGACGCCGTCCCTGTTCAGGTCGTATTTCGACCTAGCGACCACTGTGGTGGCTGTGCCGTTTTCAATAACCGGTATGAGGTACCTGGTCGTGTCGCCGTAAAGTCCTACAACTCTCGCCGAGGTGACTGTCATGGCTGCGTTGCCGTACCCCTTGGCCGCATAGAAGAACTTGCCGATGTCCACCGGAGCCTCGGATGTCAAGCCGGTGGTAGTCTCGGATGGAAGCGCCAAGGTTGCCGTGCCCTTCCATTTGCCATCTCCAGCGTATGTCCAAAGTATGCCGTTCATTGCCGTAAAGTCGTTAAGGCCAACATAGCCCTTGCCTGAAAGCGAGCTTCCGTCAACTTCGAATTCCAGTTCGACAGCCAGCACGTCTTTTGCATTTGAAACAGACAAGGTGAATTCAACGTCGCCGCTGATGTAGCTCACTACGTCAGCATCAAGATTCAAAAATACAAGCGTGTCCGGAGCGTATGCCGGTATTGCGCTAAAGGAAGGCACGAAATTGCCCGGCGTGTTTGCAGTTCTGAAAGCTATGAGTTCTGCAAGTATTTGCTTGGCATACTCGTAAGTGTCTTCAGCCAGCTTCATGGATATTTCAGTAGCTGCCAGCTCTGCAGCAGCCATACCTTGGTTCTTTAATACATCTGCCATGTACTTGTCGACCAAAGCCTGCTGCTCGATAAGGGATTTCTCGTATGTTTCCCAGAAAGCGCGGACGCCGTTGCCAATCCTCTCCCTGTCAGCAAGGTTGGTAACATTGCACCTGTTGTGGATCTCACGGAACACCCAGAAGAAGGTGTTGTCGTCCGGATCTGCGAGGTTGTACGCTACTTGGTCTTCATAGCAGTAGTACTTGCCGAAGACGTCGGTTATAAGGCTGCCGTAGTAGGGGAGGTAGATGCCGAATTCCGCAGGCCCCATGCAGACCCACTTTATTGTCGCCAATTCCGCAGGCATCCAAGGCCTGACTTCAAACACGTGCGCTTCCACTGTGTTGTTGTTGCCAATGCAGACGCTGTTGCTCGACGGGTTTGCAGTTTCCCATGCAGTCCCCTCGCCTCGGCTCCCCAGCATCCTCATAGCCTCGTACAGGCTGTATTTGTAGTTTGCACGAGGTTCGACGAAGAAGTCCACATATTTGCTGGCAACCGGGAACTTAGCGTTTATTTCGGCTTGAGTGGTCAAACCCCAAAGGTAACCGTAACCGTTCCTCAAGCGTCCTTGCGTCTGGTGGTTTGATGTTGCGCTTGTGTACGTGTCGGCAATTTTAATTGTTGTCGGGTTGTCCGGGTCGGGGTCGTTCGGGTCGCTCACCAAAGCGTCAAGGGACTTGGGCAGTGAAACCAGGCGCGGTGATGCTATGACGTTTGCCGTGTCGGTAATGTCAATATAGTCGTAAGTGCTGCTGGTGACCACATTGGCGGTGAGGTTTGGTGACAAGCCCACCATGTCGTCAGGGCACTTCACCGCGACGTATTCGTGGCCGGCGAGAATCTGGAAGTACCAAACTTCGTTGGGGTCGCTGACCATAAAGCCTTCTGCCCCGTTTGCTCCGACCTTGTCGATGACTTGGGCTATCAGCTCGCAGCCTTCCCTAGCCGTTGTCGCTTGCATAGCGATTACTGACGGTATGTCAGCTTCGCCTATGGCAGTCGTGCCGCCATAGCGGTCAGCGTTCCTGATGGCTGTTTTGTTTCCGCTAAGAGTTACCGTTGCGGACACAGATACGCCTTTTTCGTTTGTGGTCGCTTCGATCCAAGGCTCATAATCGAGGTATACTGTACCGTCGTACTGCCTGATGGGCTCCCTGAGTGTCGTGTAGCGCAGCGAATGAGCAGGGTAGGGCCAGCTGAAATTCACTGAATCCGGGTCGCTGGACCAATAGAGGTCGCCGGGTTCATGGTCTGCCGCTGGTATGACTGTGAAGAGCTTCGCGTACCTGGACGAATAGTCCTCTGTACGCGCATGGAAGTATGCGCCGCTGTCGGTGACTCCCTTGCCAAAGTAGATTTGAGTGCATTTGCCTTGATCGCCGTCGTCATTTAGGTCTGCCGCGCCGGTGGCGTAGATCAGCCCTGACGACATCACCAGACAGAGAATGAGAAACATGCTCAAGGCCAGTTTTTTAGTTTTTTTCATTGTTTTAACCTCCTTTATAACAGGCCGGCGAAGGGGTGTTGCCCTTCGGCCGGCCTTGTTGTTGAATTTTATTAAGTTGTTATATCTCCAGGAACCTGTGCAGCATGGCCGCAAATTCGGCGCGGGTTGCTGTTCCTTTCGAGTCGAAGAGGTTGTTCAGCTTGCCGTTGATGACACTTGCTTTGTAGAGGGCCTCAACCGCTTCCATTGCGTAATCAGATATGGAGCCCTCGTCGCTAAAGCTTTCGTAGCCGCGCAGTTCAGGCAAATCGATTTCTAAGAAGTCAGCGTAGCGTTTGAGGATTGCTGCAAGCTGTTCGCGGGTCACATTGTCGTTTGGCCCAAACTTACCGCTTCCGTAACCCTCGACTATGCCGCTCTCCGAAGCCCATTTCACAGCTGCTGTGTACCAAGTGCCTTCGGCAACATCGTTGAACGGGTTCTCAAGGTCTGACACGTCTGGACCCTCTGAGGCTCGGTACAGCACTGTAACCACCATGCCCCGTGTCAAAGTCGCATTGGGGCTGAACTGGGTCATGCTCGTGCCGTTCATAAGGCCTTTCGTGTAGACGTAGTCAACGTCACCGCTGAACCAGTCGCCCACATGGACATCTCCGAACCAAGTGCTGTCCGGCACACCGGCTGGGTCGGTAAGCGGTGGAGCCGGCTCGACAATGGCAGTCGTGCTTGGTGTACCGCCTCCTGGACCGCCTCCAGGGCTGCCCACATAGGTCCATCTCCCATACAGAGCCATGTTGGAGGTGGGAGATATATAACTGCCCACCGCATAGTAGACTCCCGTACCGTTTTCATCGGTATTCCATCCATTGAAACTGTAGTTTGCCCGGATAGCGTCCGGAGCGACAATCGACTCGTTCACTATGACAACATTGTGATCTGACGCTCCACCCTTGAGCGAACCGCCGGACGGGTAGAAGTATACAGTATACGCCTGGTACACAGTGAGGTCAAAATCCTTATAGTAATCCATGCCTTCGCCAAGCCCGTCTTTGATTGTTGCAGTAACGGTTGCAGTTCCTGGCTGAGGCGCGCTGAAAGTGCTGTTGTCGCTAATTGCTGCGCCTGTATTTTTTGTGCTTTCGTTGTCAAGGACAGTCCACACAATGGGTGCCTTTATGGACGCATCGCTCGGGTGGACTGAAGCATAATCTTTCAGTGCGGGTGTATCTACAGTATTTATCTTTTTTTCTAGTACCAATTTGCTGTCCAATTTGATTTCTGTTACTGGTATGAACTCGATCACGTTGACGGTGAATGTAGCCGTTTCTGTTATATTTTTTAATTTATAGCTGACCGTTACCGTTTGCGTACCGACAGTGTCCAACGTTGAACCATCTTCGGGGTCTGTCGAGTAATCCTTAGCCAGTACTTTTTCCACGTTGCCGTTGTTATAAGTAGCTTTCACTTCCAACCCAAAGAGGTCGAGCATGAAACCTTCGAAGTATTCGGTCTTGTTTGGAAGTTTGGTAACAGCAATGCTTTCAAGTTCAACATCGAGCACAGTGATATCAAATGATGTTGTCTTTGTGATTGGCTCTTCGGCATCGCCATTTTCAGTGTAGCTGACAGTTACTGTTATTGTTTCTGCTGTGTTCAGCTCAGTGCCGGATGATGGGTTTGTTGTGTATCCCTCCGTGAGCACTTTTTCCGAGCCGTTGTTATAAACAGCCTTCACAACCATGCCTGTGAAGTCCAAGGTTTCACCCACATAGTACACCGTCCGCAAAGGAGTTGCAGTTATGCCAGTAAGCACAACAGCTGTTACTGTTACAGAGAATTCGGCGGATTTCGTTATGCCGTTCTCTGTGTAATTAACAGTGACCTTTTGTGGTCCAGCAGTGTTAAGGATATCGCCTGAAGCCGGCATTGTGGTGTAGTTCGTGACCGGTTTTGACGGATGCTCTAGATAATTGGCCGTTACCACCATGTCGGCTAGGTCTAGGGCGTCGCCAACATAGTATTCCGTTTTTGTCGGCTGCGTGATTGTTATGCTTTCAAGCACCACAGGTTTTTCAGTCACGTCGACGGTGAAAGAAGCTGTTTTTGTTGAGCCGTTTTCGGCATAGCTTACGGTTATGGTCTGTGTGCCCAAAGTGCTGAGGGTTGCGCCGTCCGCCGGGTTTGTCGTGTAGCCGTTAACCGCCTTTAACGAACCGTTGTTGTACGTAGCAGTCACGACCATTCCGGTCAGGTCTAGGGCTTCGCCTTCAACATAGCTTGTCTTTGTCGGCTGCGTAGCACTGATGCTCTCAAGCATAACTGGGTTCACTGTGACTGTTAACGTTGTTTCTTTTGCCATGTAGGTAACGGTCACCGTTTGCGGCCCGGCAGTGGACAAAGCTGCGCCGTTCGATGGGCTTGTAGTGTAGCCAGAGGTGACCTCAGTGCTGCTTCCGTTGTTGTTCGTTGCCGTCAACACCAAGCCCGTCAGGTCAAGGGCGTCGCCGACGAAATATGTTGTCTTTGCCGGCTGCGTTTTGACAGCGATGCTTTCAAGCGCAACTGCAGTTACTGTAATTGAGGTGGTGGCGGTTTTGGTGATGCCGTTCTCTATGTAGGTGACGGTTATCTCCTGAGCCCCGGGGTCGGCCAATACAGTTCCTGAAGCCGGGTTCGTGGTGTAGCCTGTAACAGCGTTTGTCGCATCGTTGTCGTAGGTCGCGGTAACGACCATGCCCGTTAAATCAAGGGCATCGCCGACGTAATGCGCCTTGCTCGGCGGCGTTGTCACGGCTATGCTTTCCAAGACCACCGGCTTGTCGTCTACACGCACCGTGAAGGTTGTTGTCCTTGTGACACCGCTTTCTGTATAGCTGACGTTTACGGTCGGGTTTCCGGCAGTGCTTAGGATTGCGCCGTTTGCCGGGCTCGTCGTGTAGCCGGTGACCGCCTTTTTCGAGTCGTTGTTGTAAGTGGCTGTTATGACCAAGCCGGCAAGGTTGAGGCTTTCGCCTTGAACGTAGACGGTTTTTGTCGGCGGCGTTGTAACGTCTATGCTCTCAAGCACGACCGGGTTTACGGTGACTGCTGTGGTTGCGGTCCTTGTCACGCCGTTCTCGGAGTAGCTGACGTTGATGGTTTGGTTTCCGGCGGTGTTCAGGGTTGCTCCGTTTGCCGGGTTTGTGGTGTAGCTGGTGACCGCCTTTGACGAGCTGTCGCTGTACGTGGCTGTAACGATCATGCCCGCCAGGTTCAGTGCATCGCCGGCGAAATACGTTGCCTTCGTCGGAGCCGTGGTGACAGCTATGCTTTCAAGCACTACTGGGTTAACCGTAACCGAGGTCGAGGCAGTCTTTGTGATGCCGTTCTCGGCATAGGTCACGGTTATTGTTTGGTTTCCGACAGTGTTCAGGGCTGCTCCGTTTGCCGGGCTCGTTGTGTAGCTGGTGACCGCCTTCGACGAGCTGTCGCTGTACGTGGCCGTCACTACCATGCCTGCTAGGTTCAGGGCGTCGCCGGCAAAGTACGTTGCCTTCGTGGGCGGCGTGGTGACTGCTATGCTGGTCAGTTCGACCGGGGCAGCCGGGGGGTTGACCGTTATGGTGAACGTCTTTGTGAAATCGAGGTTGGGGGGCAGCAAACTGTTGCCGTTGGTGATTGTCGCCCTTACCGTCACCGTCCCCGCGCTTGTGGTGTGGAGGACATTGCCGACGAAGCTGGCGCCGGTGCCGCCGGCGTTAACGACGCTCCAGACGATGTCCTTTTTCGACGCTTGCTCCGGGTGCACGACGCCGTTGAGGGCGCAGGGCTCCCCTGCGGTGACTGACGCCGGTATGCCTGTTATGTCAGTAACGGAGATGACGTTGACTGTTATGTTGACGTCCTGCTTGAAATCGGTCCCCATGGCAAGCCCGTTTACGACGGTGGCCGTGACCACCGCAATTCCCGGCTTCGTGGCGTAAAGGAAGCCGTTTTCAATTACGGCGTCTGTCTCCCCTTGGTCTTTCATGCTCCAGAGGATTTCTTGGAACGTCGCGTCCGGCGGGAGGACTGTGCCGGCCAGTTCAAGGTATGCGTAAGCTGGCGTATAGTTTGTGAACTGGGAAAGGCCCGTTACCGCCGTGTGGCTCACGGCTATGCTGAAGTCCTGCGTGTAGGGGACCCCCGCGCCTTTGCCGTTGGCTATGGTGGCAGTGACCACCGCAGTGCCGCTCCCTGTGGTGTTAAGCACGTTGCCCGTTATGGTGGCGCCTGTGCTCCCGGCGCTCTTGACGCTCCAAGCGATGGTTTGGTTGTTTGCGTACATTGGGACGGGCACCCCGCTCAGGGTCAGTGGTATGCCCAGGCCTGCTTTGGAGGGCCCGGATTCAATTCTGTCCACTGCCTGGAAGTCATCGGGGTCCATGCCGCCGCCGTCTATCGCCGCTTCTACGCGGACGGAGAAGCCGCCCCTTATCCCGGTGGCTGTCACGTACCCGAGCTTCGGGATCACGCTGTCTTCAAAATTGAACTCGCCGATCGCAACCTTGTTGAGCGACGTAAAGCCTATGCCTGTGCCGGCTTGGTACATCAATTGGTTGTTCTCGTAGTCATCGTCGTAGCCGTCCTTGAACCCGTTCATAGGTTCGATCATGTACGCCCCGGTGGGCTTGTAAATCCCAAGGTCGATCGATGTGATGGCCGTTGCGTTTCTTACGAACACGTAGTAATAGCTGCCTGATTTTTCTATGCTCACGTACAGAATGTCGTCATCGCTGCCAGAGCCGGCAAAAGAAACCGCGCCGGCAGGGAATGCAAGAGCTAGTGCTAGGACAAGGCAGACAGTCAGTCTCAAAAATCTGTTTTTTATCATTGTTTCATCCTCAATACCTGATGGCAACTCGTCAGCTCAGGGTTTCTCTTGGCAGACGAGTTGCCAAAATTTGCAATAACGGTTATTTTGTGTAGTGAATAAACAGGTCAAGCAGGTCGAGCATGTCGATGAGGCCGTCGCCGTTTACGTCGCACATGCTTGCAGTGACGCCGTTGCCCCATGCATCGTTGACTTTAACCAGAGCGTCCCAGCTCGGGGAGTCTGCATCAAACCCGCAATACAGGAGCATAATGCCTAGGTCGAGGGCATCGACAGTGCCGTCCCTGTTCAGGTCGTATTTTGATTTTGCGACAACCGTAGTGGCGGTACCGTTGTCAATAACCGGCATCAGGTACCTGGTTGTGTCGCCGTAGAGCCCGACAACACGGGCGGCTGTTACTGTCATTGCCGCATTGCCGTATCCCTTGGCTGCGTAGGTGAACTTGGCGATGTCCACAGGCGCCTCCGTTGTAAGCCCGGTGGTGCTTCCTGACGGAAGTGCCAGAGTTACGGTGCCCTTCCAGTTGCTGCCTCCGGCAAAGGTCCACAGGATGCCGTTCATGGAGTCAAAACCGTTAAGCCCTTCAAGGCCTTTGCCTGCCAGCATGTTGCCGTCGACTTCAAAATCAAGTTCTACAGCCAGCACGTCAGTCGCATTTGATATCGACAGCGTGTATTCCACATCGTTGCTGATGTAGCTTACCACGTCGGCATTCAGGTTCAAGAACACCAGCGTGTCGGGTGCGTATGCCGGGATTGCGCTAAATGAAGGCACAAAGTTGCCAGTCGTTCCGGCTGCTTTGAATGCCCTTAGTTCAGCCAGTATTTGCTTGGCGTACACATAGGCTTCTTCGCTCATCTTCATCGAAAGCGCGGTAGCAGCTTCCTCTGCCGCTTCGCGGCCTTGGTTCTTTAATACGTCTAACATGTACTTGTCGACAAGAGCCTGCTGCTCAATCAGCGACTTCTGGTAGACTTCCCAGAAAGCTATCACGCCGTTGCCCAGTCTTGCCCTCTCAGTGAGATTGGACTGGTTGCATTCTGTAAACAGCTGGCGGAAGACCCAGTATGCCGAGTTGTTGTCCGGATTCGCAGCACTGTAGCTTGTCGCGTCTGGCGAATACATCTTGTCGAATGTTTCAGTGACAAGATTTGCATAGTAAGGAACAAAAATGTTGAATTCCGGTGGTGCCATGGTCATCCACATCACTGTAGCAAGTTCGGCAGGCATGTCGGGCCTAAGTTCATAGACATGAGCTTCAACAGTGCTGGCGGTGGAAATGGATGACGAAGCCTCCCAGTCGGTGCCTTGACCGCGGCCCGCAAAGAACCTCATGATCTCATAGAGGCCGTACTTCTTGTTAGCAGGCGGGTTGAGGAGGAAGTCCATGTACTTGGTCCCGGGCACGTTCGCTGCTATTTCAGCTTCCGTGGTGTAGCCGTAAATCTGGCCCCAGCCGGTTTTCATGCGGCCGGACTGATGGTTGGTGGTGGCGCCGTAGGAGTCGCAGAACTTGATCTTGTTCTTGTTGTCAGGGTCTGCCGGGTCGCCCACATAGACTCCCGCCTGAACGGCGATGTCCACCAGCTTCGGCGAGCATACGAAGTTGTCTGTGTCTGTGATGTCAACCACGCCGTTCGGGCCCACGTTGCCCGTGATGTTGGGAGAGAAGCCAACCATGTTATCGGGGCACTTGGCT
>Ga0082212_10001463_pt1 | contig 34832 bp, 16 predicted proteins | sample TergutNt197P3_FD_71548 | JGI IMG/M metagenome (GOLD analysis project Ga0082212, IMG submission 71548) | Neocapritermes taracua P3 segment gut microbial communities from Petit-Saut dam, French Guiana - Nt197 P3 | ecosystem: Host-associated > Arthropoda: Insects > Digestive system > Gut ... | reverse complement strand
GAGTTGAAAAGGGAGATACCGGAAGCGCCTGAAAACAGGATCAGACGTGCGGGCGGCGGGAGAAAACGTGAGAAGGACAAACAGGAAGGATTGGAAAAGGCGATATTGAATATTGTGGAAGCCGATACGGTTGGCGACCCGATGCGGGTAATTATATGGACAAGTAAAAGTGTGCGGAAAATTCGGGAGGAATTGCAAAAGCAGGGGTTTAAGGTTTCTCATGAACTGATACGGCAAATTCTGCAGCAGAATGAGTACAGTATGCAGTCAAACCGCCGCACAAATGAAGGGGGCAATCATCCGGACAGGGATGCGCAGTTTGAGTTCATCAATAATAAATCAAACAAATTTATTGATGCAAATCAGCCTGTCATATCAGTCGACTGTAAAAAAAAGGAACTGATAGGGAACTATAAGAACAACGGGAAAGAATGGAAAAAGGTAAAGAATCCAACCGAAGTAAACGTATACGATTTCATTGACAAAACAAACGGGAAAGCATCGCCATACGGGGTTTATGATATAAAAAACAATAGAGGGTGGATAAGCGTCGGGACTGGCAGCGACACCGCGTCATTTTCTGTTGCGACAATTCGAAGCTGGTGGGAGAATGAAGGAAAGGTGTTATATCCGAAAGCCACAAAATTATATGTCAATGCGGACGGCGGTGGTAGTAACGGGTTGAAAAACCGTTTGTGGAAAAGCGAATTACAGCAGTTTGCCAATGACACGGGTTTGAAAATTCATGTAAGTCACCTGCCTGCCGGAACAAGCAAGTGGAATAAAATTGAACACAGATTATTTTCCTATATCTCCATTAACTGGAGAGGGAAGCCGTTGAAGTCTCTGGCTGTAATTATTGGATTGATCAATGGAACTACTACAAAATCCGGACTGAAAGTAACGGCAAAATTAGATGAAAGAGAATATCAAACAGGAATAAAAATCACTGATGAGGAATTTGAAAAAATAAACTTGAAACGGTACAAATTTCACGGAGAGTGGAACTATATCATACGACCAAATTAAGAATATAATATATTGACATATCCTTTACGAAAAAAAAATTCAAAAAGTTGCATAGTTTATGAAAAAGTTCATATCTTTGTGATTGGAAAAAACAAAAATCTTTTCGTGAGAAGGTGGCAATTAACCTCTTCTCTGAAAAGAAAAAGTTAAATTTTTTTGTCTAACAATTCTTAACCGGCTGTCCGAGTAAAGGGGGACAGCATATAGCGATTGACAGTGTCTACGTTAAAATTTACTTAAATTCAACTTTTTTATGCGTTCATTGATTTTATTTTCGATTTTATTTTTCATGTTTTCAGCGGGTTGTAGCGTCCCGCAAAAAAATGATGACAAGTCGGGCACGCCTGACTATCAGGATTTGCACAACGGTATTTTCATACATTACACGTATGTAGGCAAGCCATACAGATGGGGAAGTACGCCATGGGCGGATGGTACTCCGGTGGAAAGCCTTAACGAATTAGCAGACAATTTAGATGTGCCTGATTTAGTTGCACTCGCAGAATCCGCACGTGCTCAGTATCTGATCTTTACAACATTCCATGCGAATATGCAGGTGTTGTTCCCAAGCAAAGTGATGGATCGGTATCTACCGGGGCATACCTCCCGCCGTGATGTTATTGGCGACTTAATCGCAGCGTTGAAAGCTAAAAATATACAGATAATTATCTATTTTCATCCCTCTGATGCACATGACATGACCGAAGAAGACCAATCGCTTACAGGCGGAAATGATCCAATGCCTCGCGAACGCTGGAACGACTTCGTCAACGAACTGCTGTCGGAAATACTTGAACGTTATGGAAAAGATATTTCGGGATTTCTGATCGACGGAGGACTTCCCAGATATGTGGACGCCGCCCGCTTGCGTGCAACGATAAAAGATTATAGTCCCCAATTGTGGATTATCCAGAATGCAGGACTGAATCCGCGCTGCGCCGACTATGCCGCTAATGAAGACAACATGTCGCCCCCATTTCCTTCGACATCCTGGATGATGATGCAAAGGATATCCTCGGAATGGTGGGCGAAAAAAGAAGGAAATGCCATCTATAATCCGGAATTTGCATACTGTTATACCGTTCTTCAGGCGGCAGTTGCTAATCGCTTGGGAGGAGGCGCTGCCTGGTCGTTTGGTCCCTATCCCGATGGTTACTGGGAATTAGGCGTACGTTCGTTTTGCCGCGATTTGGGACAATTTTTTGACAAGGCTGGCAAATCGCTGTTTGGAACACGCCCGTCGCAGGCCTATTTGACTGTAGAAAAACAAGGGTTGCTTGAAACGCAATATGTAGCAACCGAATCGAAGGATGGAAAAACTACTTACTTACATGTATTTCACCCTCCGCAAGGAAAAACGTTAAAACTACCGTCGCCGGTAAACGGACGACAATTTAAGTCAGCCCAATTATTTTCAAACAAAAACAAGGTAACCCTGCAACAGGATGCAGGTGGCCTAACACTCATCCTTCAACCATCCGATAAATGGGATAACCTTGATACGATAATTGAAATTGAATAAAATAGACAATAATGAAAAGTTCGATCGATATCGGTAAGATCAAAAAAGGAACACGTTTTTGAAATTGTTTGCTTTTGAAAAAAAACCGCCTTATTTTTGCAACCGCAAGACTGAATAATACGCTGATGATGACGGACAATATCAACTATTATTCTGTTTTTTAACTGATTAAGTGATTTTATTACGAACTATTGATAAAAACGGTGATGGTAAAAATTGGAATTATTGGATTGGGATTTATGGGCAGGATGCATGTTGCAGCATACCGGCAACTCAAATCCGTACTGGAATTTGAGATTACTGCGGTTGTGGATACCGACAAGGAGAAAGCCGATCAGACGGCAAAACTTTTAGGTGCGAAAGTATATTATTCGCCACAGGAATTGATTGATGAGGCGGACATTAACACCGTCGATATCTGCCTTCCTACTTTTCTGCATTATGATTACGCTTCAAAAGCATTATCAAGAGGTTTCAATATTTTTGTTGAAAAACCTTTATGTCTACATTCAAAAGATGCTTTTTCGTTGGCAAAGCAGGCGGAAGAAAAAAAAGTTTTTGCACAGGTTGGGCAATGCCTCCGGTTCTGGACTGAATATGAGTATCTGAAGTCGGTGGTAGACAGTGGCGAATTTGGCAAAGTCAGGCATATCAAGCTCCGAAGACTCAGCCCGGGTCCGGGCTGGAGCAGTTGGCTTGCCGATGATCAGTTGTCCGGTGGCGCTGCGCTTGATTTACAAATACATGATGCGGATTTTGCGCTGTATTTATTTGGACGTCCGGCGATGATAACGGCTTTTGTAAACAATAGAGGTGAAAAATATTCAAGCATCGTATCCGAACTGCAATATAAGGATTTTATTGTAATGACAGAAGGATCATGGGATTATCCGTCGTCGTTTCCTTTTGAGATGATCTATGTCGCAGCATTTGAAAAAGCAACGGTCGTATTCAGTTCGCTGTACGGGCTTAAGGTTTATCCGGAAAACGGCGATAGTTTTTGTCCCGAAATTAAAAAGGAATGTTTGGTACAAAGCGATGCAGGTGGTAATATATCAGACCTGAGTGGATATTACAATGAATTGTATTATTTTATTGATTGTATAAACAAAGGTGTTCAGCCGGTCAAGGCGACACTCACGGCAGGCGCTGAAGCGGTAGAATTGGTTGAAAAGCAAAAACTTACGGCAAGCAAAAAATGATTGGTGTCAGGATTTTTTACAAAAATATTAACTTAAAGTGAGATAAGATGCATTTTAACACAACTGTAAAAGGAAGTTTGCTGGAAGGGTTTTATCCGGCATGCTGGGATATGCGGCTCATTGAGGAATAAAACGGAATTCGTAATTATTATACTAATGTCAAAACAAGTCAGTTACACATCTATCAATGATCGTAATTTCGAGGAAATATATTTGAATTATTTTCCCCGTTTGCTTCGTTTTGCAAAGGAGTATGTTTTAAATAAAGAAGATGCCGAAAACATCATACAAGATGTATTCATGACCTTATGGGAACGGCGCAGCGACATGAAAATACACATTAGTCTGGCAAGCTACCTGTTCATTTTGATAAAGAACCGTTGTATTGATCACCTGCGACGGATAAAACATGCCGAGTTGGGGAAACGCCAAATACAGGAAGATTTCACCAATGAACTGCAAATGAAACTTTACTCGCTGGAGGCGCTCGACCAGTCGTCTATTTCCGATTGTGATATTGAACAGATCATCACCCGTGCCGTTGATTCATTGCCTCCAAAATGCCGCGAAATATTTATCCTTAACAAAATTGACGGAAAGAAATACAGGGAAATAGCCCGGCAATTGCATATTTCGGAAAGTACCGTCGAAAACCAGATGGGTATCGCCCTGCGTAAACTGCGCGTACAGTTGAAAGATTATTTACCGGTCTTTCTGTTCCTGCTTTATTTTTGAAATAAATATTTTTTTTATTTCATTTGGGGGAAAACTTTCTTCCAAACGTTATTTTAAAATACAGCGTAAAAGAGATGATTGAACAGATTGAAAAATATTTTTTGAATGAATTGACTTCCGCACAAAAGGACAACCTTTTCAAACAAATGGCAAACAACCTGAATGTACGGGACGAGTTTGCCCGCGTGCAAAATAGCTGGGCATTGGCTGCTTTGTCCGGCGATAAGAACGATATGGAAAAGGCCGGCCTGTACATGCGCACATTCAAAAAACGACTGAACCGAAAAAAAACAATAACACTTTTCAATAAATTATCGAAATATGCAGCCATACTTGTGTTGGGATTGCTGGTTGCAAAGGGAATATATCAAAAACCACAGCTGGTGGAAAAGCCTGCGGTTACCTGGCAGACGTTGACAGTACCTGTAGGAAACCGCGCTCATCTTACACTTTCCGACGGAACGACAGTGTGGCTCAATGCCAAATCGTCATTAGAATATCCGAGTGTTTTTACAGGCGATACACGAGAAGTGACCCTCACCGGTGAAGCCTATTTCGAAGCGACTGCCAACCTTGCACAGCCCTTTATCGTGAAATCGGGAAATTTCCGTACGCAAGTCACAGGAACAAAGTTCGATGTATTTGCATACAAAGGATTCTATACTGTGTCATTAATTGAAGGACAGGTGAAAGTATACGAGGCGGGAACTCCCAAAGACACTGTTACATTGAACTGGAATGAAAGGGCGACTCTGGTTGACGGACTGTTCGTTAAAACGTTTTCGGACAATCCGGATGATTTTCTCTGGAAAGAAGGCATCTACTGGTTCGACGATATGCCTTTCGACGCCATTATCGAAAAGTTGCAATTGTACTATGATGTACAGATAAACATTACCAATAAACAATTACTGAAACGGAAGTATACTGGGAAATTCCGTCAGCGCGACGGTATCGAAAGCGCATTGAAAGTCATACAGATGGAATATCCGTTTATCTTCAGAAAAAGCGATGATGGCAGCCAGATATTTATCAGATAAAAAAGACTTCAGATGCATTAGTATACTTATTTAACCTTTAAATGTAAAGCCTATGAAACAATCCGGAAATGCAAAATAACACAAAAAGCCGACATGCGCTGGAACGCTCGTCGGCTTGAGAAATGTAATATCAAAGAGTTTAATATTAACACACAAATGTATGAATAAAAATTGGAATTTTATCACTTATAGTTTAAAAAAAATTTTCAAACTTATGAAAGTTGTAATTATTTTAATGTGGATGACAACATTTTCATTATGGGCAGCCGATGTAAATTCCCAGAATGCAAACATTCACATACTTGATTATCAGAATCTAACCATCGAAAAATTCATTCGGGAAGTGGAATCACAAACCAATTACCTGTTTGTATACAGTAAAAGCGAGATCAATACCGATGAAAGTGTTTCACTGGCTGCTGAAAAAACATCGGTGAAAAATGCTTTGGAAAGGATTGCTGTAGATGCTCAATTGTCTTACAGGTACGACAATGATTACATTGTTCTGACAAAGAGAGAATTGGTGGTTTCTGAACCGGCAGTGCAGCAAAGAATCACAATTACTGGAACGGTTTCCGACGTTGATGGAGAACCGTTACCCGGTGTAACTGTGATGATCAAGGGAACCACGCAAGGAACGGCAACCGACGCCAATGGCTCTTATTCGTTACCTGTTCCAGATGAGAACGCAGTCCTGGTTTTTTCATTTATTGGATTTATTTCACAGGAAATGACTGTTGGTAACAGGCGTACCATACACGTCAGACTGGCAGATGACTCCCAACAATTAGAGGAGGTAGTGGTGATTGGTTACGGAACTATAAAAAAACAGTTACTAACCAGCGCCGTTTCCAGCGTTAAACCAGACAATTTTGTTGGAGGTTCTGTAAAAAGTATTGGACAAGTCTTACAAGGGAAAGTGGCAGGTTTAGCTATTTCCACTACGAGTGGTGATCCCACAGCTGGTGTCGACATTTTACTTCGTGGTACCAATACATTGAATGGCAATAATAATCCATTAATCCTCATTGATGGTATACCGGGCAATTTTCAAATGCTTGCTCCGGAAGATATCGAATCAATCGACATTTTGAAAGATGGTTCAGCTGCGGCTATCTACGGTACCCGCGCTACAAACGGAGTTGTCTTGATTACAACGAAGAAAGGACACAAAGGCGATGTATTGGAAATTGAATACAATACATATGTTAGCACAGAGTCGTTTTTTAACCTTCCCAAAGTAATGAATGCACAGGAATGGCGTAAAAACAGAGCCGTAGGTGATCATGCCAACCTTGATTGGGGTGATAATACCGACTGGTTAAAAGCTATCCAGCGTGAAAATATGCCGATCACACAATATCACAGCGTATCATTTCGTGGAGGAAACATGCAAACGAATTATCTGGCTTCAATAAATTATCGGGATGGTGAAGGAATTATGCGCAATTCTGATGTTAAGCAAACCAATGCACGATTGAATATTAATCACAGTATGTTTAGCAATAAGTTGGTTTTCAATTTGAATTACCTGACAAATTATTATGATTTCACAATGACTAACAGCAACGGAAGTTTTAATAGTACTGCATATAACTATGCCATTCAATCCAATCCGACAGCTCCATTGAGAGTTACCGATCCTCAAACCGGTAAATCTACATGGATGGAACCATCGCCCCATTTCGGTGTAAGTGAAGGCGTAGTTACAAATCCGGTTGCTTATTTGGAAGAAGGTCTGGGAAAACAAAAACGCCAGCGAACCAATTTATATGGAACAATTTCACTGTATCCGGTTGATGGATTGAAATTGGAAGCATTACTGTCATATCAGCGATATAATATGACACGGGGTTATGCTACAACCTTCGAACATCCGAGTGTTGCCAACAATATGTCTGCAAAAAAGGGAACAGCCTCGCGAGGCTCTGATGAAAGTGCAGAACGATTGCTGGAATTGACAGCTGAATATAACAAGGTTTTGTTTGATAAACACAGATTAACCATATTAGGCGGATACAGTTATAACGACAGGTACAATGAAAGTTTTTCGATGACTAATTCTGATTTTCCGACTGATCAATTTACATACAATAATATCGGTCTTGGTAAAGATTTACCTGCCGGTTTAGCCTCCATGTCAAGCAGTAAATATTCGGGGAACCTGATAGGTTTCTTCGGGCGATTGAGTTATTCGTTTGCCGACAAATATTTATTTACCGCTTCGCTGCGCTATGAAGGTGATTCCAAATTTGTCGGTTCCGATCAGGAATGGGGTTTCTTTCCCGCTGTAAGCGCCGCATGGCGAATCAAACAGGAAAAATTCATGCAGGACATATCGTTTATTAATGATCTGAAACTGCGGACAGGGTTCGGTGTCACGGGTATTGCTCCTGGCCAGTATTACCAATCTTTTTACCGTCTTGGATATACCGGCAATAATAATAGCTTTTACTACAATGGTCAATGGATCAGTATTCTGGAACCACGCGGCAATCGAAACCCTGAATTTACATGGGAAAGGAAAAACGAATTCAATATAGGGCTTGATTTTTCAATCCTCAACAACAGGTTGAGTGGAAATATTGACTGGTATGACAGGAAAACCGAAGATTTGCTTTACAACTACGGTGTTCCGGTTCCTCCCAATGCCTATAGTAGCATGTTAAAAAATGTGGGAACCATATCCAACAGAGGTATTGAAGTATTAGTTGCGATAATTCCTGTTCAAACGAATGATTTTAAATGGCAGACAACGCTAACCTTCTCGAAAAATAAGAACAAGTTAGAAGCATTTTATACCGATTACTCCGAAAGTGTGGACTTTATGGAATTTCGTCCATGGGGCGACGAAATGAATCCGCATATATCGCATCGTGTACAGGTGGGCGAACCCATCGGTCAATTTTATAGTTGGAAATATCTTGGGGTAGACAGCGAAGGAAGATATGTAACCGCAGTTCCGGGTAAGGCTTTTAACCCCAATGATTCGGAAACGTATAATATTTTTAATGGCGATGGTTCTGTTCCTGCCGAACACAGGCAATACGTTGGTAATGCGCTTCCGAAATTCTATGCCGGTTTTAACAACTATTTTTCCTACAAAGGATTAGATTTGGGAATTACGATGCGTGGCGCATTTAAATTTCAAGTACTCAATCGCCAACGTGCAAGGATAGGAATAAATGATCCGGGCAAAATCGGTTATAACTGTCTGTCGGTTGCTTATGATCCACAACCGGTTGTTGTTGGTAACGCAATTGGAACATCTGTTACGCCACGAAACAATATTACGCTCAACTCTTTCTTTATTGAAGATGCCGATTTTTGGAAAATCGACAATATTACAATTGGGTATACTTTTAATACAAGCAAAATCAACTGGTTGAGAAATGTCCGTCTTTATGCTTCTGCGTTAAATACTTTCTGTTTCACCAACTATTCAGGTACTGATCCTGAAGTGGGTACAGGCGGGCTGACGCCGGGCATTGACTCAGATACTAAATATCCAACAACACGAGTTTATACTTTAGGCTTTAATGTAAAATTTTAAATAGTAAAATAAGATGAAACATATTAATAATATCATCATTCGGCTTTTGTTAATAACCGGATTAATCACTTGTTTTTATGCCTGTACCACTTTGGATGATAACGTATATTCGGAAATTGTTGCTGATAAATTCGAATATAAGGAAGGCGATATTGTAGCAATATTAGGGAAAGCGTATCAGCCATGGCGTTTGGTAGCATCAGCCATTTGGGATTTAACCGATCGCTGGACTGATCAGCAATGTCTTCCGCAAAAATTCTGGGGTTGGGGCAGCTATAACGAGCATATACATAATTTTAACCCCGATAATCAGGCGAATACTCAATTACATAACCGATGGACAAGCCTGTACCAAGGAGTTTCAGCCTGTAACCAGATGATCGAACAGGTAGAAGAAGGCGTTTTTGTGCCCGAAGACAAGAACGAAATGATTGCAGAATTACGGGCAATTCGTGCATCATACTACTGGTACCTTTGCGACTTATACGGAAACGTTCCGATTGTCGAAAAATTCAATGTGCCATCCGATTACCTGCCTGAACAATCCTCCCGTACGGAAGTATATAATTTTATTATAAAAGAAATAACAGAAGTTATACCGTACTTAGCTGCCCGCAAGGATAGATCGACCTACGGACGTTTCAATAAATTTGCGGCTAATGCACTATTAGCAAAAATGTATATCAATGCCGAAGTATATACTGGCGCCGCTAAGTGGCAGGAATGTATAAATGCATGCGATGAAGTGATATCGTCCGGTCAGTATTCTCTGGTATCAACTCAGAAATCCTGTTTTTCCCGAAACAACCATAATGACGGATTTAACGAAGCCGTCTTTGCTGTGGCTTTTGACCAAATATATGCAGGGGGATTGGTTTTTATTGCCAACGCATTAAATGGGCAACACGGTACACAAATTTACAGTATTTCCGGCGGCTGGTGCAATGGCGGAGATGTGATGATTCCACAGTATATCAGTACTTTCGACGATGACGACCTTCGTTTGAAAAACAATTATATTTTTGGGCCGCAATGGCGAAGGACCGGTGCGCCACTTTTAGCTGAATTCGGCGACATCAAAGGGGAACAAATGGTGATTGAGAATTTTGTTGCAAATATAGCAGGCGACGGTTCCAACTGTACTGAAAATTTTGGGTACAGACCGGCAAAATTTGAATACTATGAGGGTATTCATTGTTATAATATGGACAACGATGTGTTTATGCTTCGATATGCTGATGTATTGCTGATGAAAGCCGAATGTCTGCTACGTACAGGAAAAGCTGATGAATCTGCTGTCATTGTCAGCCAGGTTCGTCGACGTGCGTTCAATTCTACCGCTCCTGAGAAAGTGAACGTTACTGGTGAAATGCTTCAACAGGGAAGTTGCTACGATTATGGCAAGCGCGATTATAAATGGGACGCTACATTAGGTATTTGGATTGAAAATGAAGACAATACCTATGAGGGTGGAGATGATATTGTATTCGGTCGTTTCCTCGATGAACTGGCATGGGAGTTTGATCAGGAAGGTCATCGACGGCAGGACTTAATCCGTTTCAAAACTACTTCTGGCGAATCGGTATGGATTGCGAAAGGGTGGTTCTCGCATTTCGCTACACATGATAAAAATAAAGAGCTGTATCCCATTCCGAGACCACAATTATTAAATAATCCTAAATTGAAACAAAATCCGGGATATTAATTTGAACGTAATAAATTAAGCATATCAGGGAGGCTTTTGTCGTAGCGGGTTTATTCCCGCTATGACAAAAGTCGATTTTTAGCATTGATAAATAAATAGATATGAAGAAGCATTACTTATTTCTTTATTTTTTACTTTTTCCTTTTGCAATAAATGCCTCGGAAATTGATAATAAAACAGTTGTTACACCCGTTGTCCGCAATCAATGGGTGAGTTTTGAACTATCTGCGGTTCGCTTGACTGGCAACAGCTACATGAAGCAACGTTTCGATCAGCATAAAAATTATTTACTGCAGATTGACCCTGAGCGAATGATAAATAATGTATTGAGAGCTGGAGATATTCCCACCACAAAGGAGAACTATGGAGGTTGGCAACATGACCATGGCAATGGTTGGGGAAATTATTTAAGTGGGGCGTCCATGATGTACGCTTCTTTGCCAGATAATGATCCTGTCAAAATGCAATTCAAAAACAGGGTGGATACCATGATTCACTGGATTGATATCTGTCAACAAAAAGAAGACTTGGGCGGGTATATTCTTTTTCATCGGAATGTTCAAAAGGATGCCTATCAAAGACTTAATACTGCGCAGGAAAAAGATGTCATTCCATTAATCAATAATGGTGAAGATTTCTTTTTTAATCAGGCGATGGCGACTATGAGCTTTTATCAGATTCATCGTATACTTGCAGGCATTCGTGATGCATATCTTTATACCGATAATCAACAGGCAAAGGATGTTTTTGTCCGCTTCTGCGAATGGGTTGTTTCGTTTACTTCGCGTTTTTCCGAATCGGCAATGCAAATCAATCTGGAAACCGAGCATGGAGGGATGCTTGAAATAATGGTTGATGCTTATGCGCTGACCGGTCGGATAGCATTCTTAGATTGTGCTGAAAGGTGGGTGAAAAAAAAGAATTTTTCAGAACCATTAGCTACTGGCGACGACATTTTTACCGGTTTACATGCCAATGTTACGCTTCCCAAATATTTAGGATTGATCCGGCATTATCAAATGACCGGTAACAGACGCGATAAACAGGCATCTTTTCAAGCAAAAGAAATCCTGTTACATAATCATATTTTACCGAATGGGGGGCATGGTAGCCGTGAGCGTTTTCATGAACCGGGGCAATTATTGGATTTACTTCATAGTATGACGAGTGAATCCTGTGGCACCTATAATATGTTGAAATGCATGGAAGAACTATTCTGTATCTCCGGTGATACAGAATGTTTGGATTTTTATGAACGGGCTTTGCTGAACCATATCCTCGCTACAAAAGACCCGGACAACCATTCTGTGGGTGGTGGATTCTGTTATTACCAGTCATTATTTCCCGGACAGCACCGTAAATACATGGACGACAATGCTTATTATTGTTGTTGGGAAAGCGCTCTGGAATCTTTTTCCAAATTTGGAAAAGCCATCTGGTTTCATAACGGGATGGATGTATTGGTAAACCTGTTTCAATCATCTACCCTACAATGGCAAAATAAAGGATTAACTGTGGAAATGCAAACCGATTATCCGCAATCAAATACAATTATTCTTAAAATCATTCAAAATACAGGTTTCGACGGCAAGATTTATTTTCGTTGTCCGTCATGGGTAAATCCTGAAAAGGTGAGCGTTGCTGTCAACAACAAGGCATACAGTTTCACAGCATCAGCCGGTTCATTGCTTGGTATTTTACATGCATGCAGGAAGGGTGATGAAATCAAAATAGAAATTCCATGTGAATTACGCTATGAAACGACAGAAGATCCGTCGGTAGTGGCTTTACTTTATGGTCCGGTGTTGTTGGCAGTAAATATGGGTAGTGTCGTTACGAATGAATATATTAATAATGTATGGGACTGGGAAGGTAAAACCGATGTGACAAATATGGATTTTCCTCAAATCAAAGCAGATCGTACAGCATTGAATAGATGGCTGATTCGAAACGGGAACTCCCTTGAATTTCAGACTACGGGATTATCTCCGTCCTATACTTTTACGCCCTTTTCGACAACCCACCATGTCCGGCAGTCTATTTATGTCAGGCTGCTTGGCGATTACGATAAGGAATTGCAAAAACAATATGTTACCGATTATGTATTTCCTGCCATATCAGGCAGCAATGCACATCATTTTGTTGTTTCAGGGAAATCTACTACCGGAACCCGTTTGTATCGTCAATATCGAAATATAGAAAACGAAGGAAGCATCCGATACACAATGAAAATAGATGACGCAACGGATGAGGATCATTGGGTTACGGTTAAGTTGTATGGGTACGAAGAGGATCCGAATGCCGGTTTTTATCAGGTTTTTGTGGATTATGTTTTAATCGGTAGAGAAAATTCGGTTGAGAGAATAAGGCAATATACATTTCCGAATAAGTTTTATAAAATTCCGAAGTCACTGTTGCAAGGAAAGAAGGTTGTTGATGTAAAAATTCAGGCAGATGCAGATAAAAATGTTTCTTTCTACGGTCTTGCTATTGTAAAAGACGCTTATTTAGAAAAATACAGGCCGGAAGTGCAAAAGTCATTTCGAAACGCTGTCGTACGATTCGAAGCCGAATGGGCACAACCCCGTATCATCCGCAACGATCAAATCACTCACCCCTTTGTTCCAGAATTCGATCATGTGGAATACGATGGAAAATCGGGGCGTGGCGCCTATGTGAAAACGATGAAAACTTACCGTCAATTCAACAACATTTTTGTAAAAGAAAACGGAAAATACAGGATAACAATTCAATATGCTTTTCAATCATCAGACAATGCAATCTATTATCTGTCAATCAATGATGTTCGGCAGTTGGTTGCGTTTGAACCCACCGGAGACGCCTCTCATTTTCTGCCGAAAGAACTGTGGGTTTCATTGTTACAAGGATTTAATACGATCTCACTGATAGCTATTGACGAACCGTTTATTAATATTGATTATATAGAATTATCGCTTATCGACATAACCGAAAAAAATTAAAAAAATGAAAAATAAAAAAAATCAATCATCAATTTTCATCATACCGATTGTGAATATCGCATGGAAATGTATTTTACAAAACAAAATTCGTAATGGTGTTACGTTTATCGCTATTATCATTGGAATCTCTTTTTGTTCCTGTAGTAACACAGAAAAGTCTGTTAATTATGAGTTTGTGCGAGACGAAGGCGGGTACAAGGTGCAGTTTTCGGACGGAAAACAAATATGGAACACTTTTGCCGGAACATTAGGTATCCGTGTAGCTTACGACAACATCAGCGAAGTTTCAGATACCGAATATGTCAAATACTCAGAATATACCAAAACGAAAGGAGGGCATAAGGCTTCGACGACTATTAAAACCAGCGATGGAAGTTGCTTTCAAGTGACCGATTATTATGTACACAGAAAGTCTGGCATAGAAATTGTTCGCGAAATAGAAGTATTGGAGGTTGGGACAGCGCTTGGCTTCATGACAATATATCCGATACGGGACAATGAGGTAGGAAAAGCAGAAGAACGGTTCTGGTTTGCTCCAAGCGCATTTTACGGAAATGAAGCATATACTTTTTCAGTCAGAGGTGTAAAAAACGGTTTTAACGGCAATGAAAGTATTTTCCCCCTTGATGCTATCGGTGTACCAGTCATCATGAATTACCATGATGGCAAAGCTTTTTCGCTGATGGACCTGACTGAAGGTCACAGAGAAACTGTTGTAGATGATATGTATGCCAATCGAAATATCGTTTTGACCGACAAAGATATAAATTTGCCCGGTATAGGTTTAAAAAATATACAATCAGACGATTTAACTCAGGTTGAGATGTACCATGCTTATCCTGCAAATACACTTAGAGACAGAAATGACACATATACAAGGATGTGGAGAATGATACCCATTGAGAAGGGATTGAAAAGAAGGTGCGCTTTCATTGTGAGTATGGATTCATACAATGATTTCGATACGGCTGTGAGCGCTACTTGGGAACGATCTTTTTACGCTTATTCGATAATAGACAAACGATACGCTAAAAACGACATCTATTTAGCGCTTATTGATAACATTCAGCGCACATTCGGATATCAAACTTTTCGAAATTATATAAATGCACCGCAATACATGGTAAAATCCGACCATCCACATGCGACAAGTGGATTCCTTTATCGAAATACCGATTTGGCTGCACTAATGATAGCTGCCGGATACAGGTTAAACAGACAGGATTATATTAATACAGCGGTAGAGGTCATGAATTATCAGATTGAGTGGGATTTAATAGATTCAAATGCTCCTTTTATTCACGAACGTGCTCAGATTGAAGGTATAATGGGCGTAATAGAGGGTTATATTTATGCAAAAGAGAATGGATTAGACCAACCGCATTGGCGTGATTATTTTCTCAGAAAGGGAGAGGAAAAGTTGAAAGTCGACGATGATATGGTGGTGCCTTTCCTGTTGAAACTTTATGATTTTACAAAGGACAAAAGATTTTTAGACAGATCAATTGAGTTGATGGACATGAATGACGAACTCCATTCAAAATACGGTTATCAAAGTGGAGCGCTTTCCAATGCTCCTCCAGTAATCAGATCAACTAACCGTGAGGCGGCATCGGTTTTCCTTAACTGCTATGTAGCGCTTTATAGGCACACCGGTGATTTGAAGTATCTTGAACATGCCAAGCGTGTATCTGTCTATTTTGAAAGTACACACATTGCTCAACCGATCAATTTTTTAGCGGTTGGAACGACCGGATACGAGTACCGTGATGACGATCCTTCCTCATCAACTGGCAAGCGGTTCAAGGAGATGGGGTATATTGGCAATGCCAAAATTATGCCATATGGATTAAGTTATATAACGAGCGGTTCGGTGGGCGTCGATATGTTTGGCGCATATTCGATTCCCGACCTTTATATGATGGGCGAGTTTTTGGGAAAGGAGCACTACAATTATTTTGCAGCATATTTGCAGTACAACACTTCACTTTATGTCAATATGGGCGACAAACATTGGCTGATGGACGACTTTCGTTATTCGTCGGGCATCGGTTTTATGAACGAGTACATTGGCGCTGGGGCAAGCACTGATCCTGTTAGTGCAGGACGCGGTACGATGCATGTCAGCAACCTTGCTTGGAACATGTATGTATTACTTCATTCCTTTGAGGAAATGATACGAGTTAATCCTAATTATCTTACTGACGACGAAATCAGGAACTTTAACATTGCAAAGTTCAAGTATGTTGATGTATCAAGTGAACTGAACGGAATTTTTCGCGGTTATAATGCCGTAGATAAGGACGAAAGTACGGCATGGGTTACAAAAGCAGATGATTTGGAAAAAACAATTACGGTAAAACTCGGAGAATTCTGTCGTATTGATAATGTGACACTTAAAGGTTATAATTCCGGTAATGTAAACGGATTGGATGTCAGTATCTCGAATGACGGCGTAACGTATTCGGCTATCGGAGAAAACGTCCAATTAAATTCCAATGGAATCGCTGTTGTTTTGGGAAACGGGTGCACCGCCATGTTTGTTAAAGTCAAGATTCATGCCGGTTCGGATAAGATAGTCGGTATCAGTGATCTATCAATCAATGGGTTGCCCCTTACTTATAAACCTCTGCAAATCGGTAAATCCTGCACGTCAAGTCCTGCTGTCAATCCTGAAAAGGCGCTTGATTGGGACAACAATACTTATGCTCAATTTAATTCGACAAACAATGTATGGATAACTGTAGACTTGGGAAAAGAAGAAAACATTTACGAGATCGGCCTGTTTTTTGACTTTCATCTCACTTTTCAGGATCAAGACAACGTAATCAGGCCAGACGTAATACCTGTATATAAATTCAAAATCGAGTATTCATCCGATAATACGAATTGGAATATGTATCAGGACAGCGCCAATAATGATCAATATATCGCTGTACACGTAATCACCAAAGCTGCAAAAGCGCGTTATGTAAGGCTTACCGTCTATTCGGTAAGTGATATCAGCACGCTTCGCCTTCGTCAATTTAAGATTTTGGGATAAACACATATTATATTTTTAGTATTCTCCCTTACACATCAAAAAGATTTTGTAATAATAATTTTTTTCTATTTCAAAAAAAATGCTTTTCTTTGTGGTGAAATATAAATAATATAAAATCAAGAAAAAATCATTATGAACCAATCAAAACAAAATCGCCGCAGTTTTTTGAAGACAGCCACACTGGGACTGGCGGCCTTTACCATTGTCCCGCGCCATGTGCTGGGCGGGACAGGTTTTTTAGCGCCCAGTGATGAGCTTACAAAAGCCATCATTGGCGTGGGCGGCATGGGACAGGGACACATCCCTTATCCCGGCGCGCGACTAACTGCTATCTGCGATGTGGATAAAAAACACCTTGAATCAGCGCTCCGCCGATGTCCGGCAGGTGTAAAAACGGTTCACGATTACCGTGAAATCCTGCAGGACCCCTCCATCGACATTGTGCACATCGCCACGCCGCCGCACTGGCACGGTACCATGTCTATTGATGCAGCCCGGGCCGGCAAGGATGTGTGGTGTGAAAAACCCATGACACGCACTATCGGCGAAGGTATCCGCGTGATGGAAGCCATGCGGCAACACGGACGTATCTTCCGGTTGAATACGTGGTTTCGCTTCACCGACAACTTTTACGGCATGGGAACGACTGTGAAGCCTATTAAAAAACTCGTTCAGAGCGGATTACTCGGCTGGCCGCTGAAAGTAACCGTTAGCGCTACGACCGGCTTCGACTGGAAATTCTACTGGGTGGGCAAGACAGGTCTGGAAATTCAGCCTGTTCCCCCTGAATTGGATTACGATTTATGGCTTGGCCCGGCGCCTTTCAAACCCTACCATGAGCATCGTACGCACGGTACGTTCCGCGGATACTGGGACTATGATGGAGGCGGACTTGGCGATATGGGACAGCATTACCTCGATCCGGTACAGTATTTCCTTGGCAAGGACAACGACAGCCCGGTGGAAGTAATTATTGATGGAGAACAGCAGGATTCGGATGCCTGCGGTACATGGAAACGGGTGGAATTAGTGTATGCCGACGGTTGCCGAATCATCCTTGATGGCGAAAACCGTGATACAAGGGCTGCCTATATCGAAGGACCCAACGGTAAACTGTTTCCAGGCTTCCGTTCGGACATACCCGATCTGGAAAGGAAGTTAGCATCATTCCCTGATCCCGAACCTCAAATGACCGATTTTGCCGAAGCAGTACGTACCCGTACCACTTTTGCACTCAACGAACGGAACGGTTTCCGATCGTCCACCATCGTTAACATGGCGATTGTTGCCGTCCGTCTGGGACGTTCGCTGAAGTTCGACCCCGATAAATTGCAGTTTATCGACGACGATGGGGCCAATGCGCTGATTAACCAGCCGATGAGAGCAACATGGGGGTAATAAAAAATTATAAATTATAAATTGAAAATGAAGAAAATATTTTTATCATTAATAATCGCGGTCGGATTTTTATCGACAATATTTGCCCAAACCGACCAGCGGACGCGCGAAACGAAAATCGCGGACATTGTCATGTTATTGCCTGCAAACAATACGGCAGCTTACAACCGTTTGATGGGCGAATTGCTCCAGTTGGGCGATGTGGTGAACTACCTCGCGCCCCGTTTGGCCGATCCGGGCGGAAACGATGCACAGATACGTTACGCCATTAGCGGACTGTCCATGTATGCCTCAAAGGACATCAGCCGAAAAACAGACGTGGCAAAAGCGCTTTGCGGCGCCATTACCGGCGCGAAGTCGGACGAGATTCGCGACTTCCTGCTTATTCAGTTGCAATATGTCGCCGGTGACGAATCGGTGGAAACAGCCGCGAAGTATTTGGATAACGCCCGTTTGGCAGATGCCGCTGCCCGCGTGCTGGTACGTATCGGCAATGATGCCGCAGGAAAAGTATTGACAACAGCGCTTGGCAAGACAAGCGGCGCTCAACAGATCACGATCGTGAAAGCGCTGGGCGACATGCGCTACAAAGCTGCCAGTAACATCCTGAAAAAATTGGCTGTAAACAATGAGTTAAATCTTCGTAAAGCCGTATTGTACAGCCTCGCACAGATAGCTTCTCCGGATTCTGAAAAGCTACTGGCTGATGCTGCAGCAAAAGCAGGCTACAAATATGAACCGGCCGACGCTTTGGGTTCGTATGTTTTGTTCCTTAATAATAGTATTTACAAAAAGGCCGTTTATAATGTGATCCTGTTAGATCCGATGATAGTAGAAGCCGAAGGCGGCAAGGCGATGGTCAGAAAAGCAGCGCAAAAGATGCTGAAAACCACTTCCGAGACGTCACAGATAGCCGCAAAAAGCGCTGCGCTGGAACTCCTTACCCTGTCGGCAAGAGAAAAGAATGCGATCGCCACGGTGACCGATGCGCTGAAAAGCGCCAGCAAACCATATCGTCTGGCAGCGTTGAAATACTCGGAAAATATCAAATCTGACAGGATGTATGACGCCTTGCTGGCAGTTGCAAAAAAAGAGAAAAGCGCCGATGTGAAAGCTGAAATCATTACTGCATTTGGCGAGCGGGATGACAGGGCGGCATGGCCATTCGTTCAGGAAAACCTGGCTGATGGCAACGGGACTGTGCGCACCGCGTCTATTGTTGCGGCAGGCAAATTAGCCGGAACCGATGCGATTGCGTCCATTGTTCAAGCAATGAACACCGGCGATGAACAGGTTGTTGCCGCAGGGAAAAACACGCTGATGTCCATTGCCGGCGACCGGGTGATCACCGAAGCAGTTTCCGCCATTCCTCAGGCGTCTACACAGGCAAAAGTTGCTTTCTTAGAAATTCTGGCTTCGCGCCAGGCTGTATCGCAGGCCGAAGCCATATTTGCACAAACATCGTCGACAGATGCCAGGGTGCGTTTGGCTGCCTTTAAAGCGCTCGCATCGGTCGCTACTGAAAAAGATGCTCCCCGTATATCACAATTGCTGAATGCTGCATCAAACAGGGACGAAATCGCCGCTTTGCAACAGGCGCTGTTTGCTTCCATATCGCAAAAAAGTCAGGACGAGCAGACCGACATCGTAATGGGACATGCGGCAAGCAGCCGTAACCCGGGTGTTTACGGTAATGTGCTGGCTATGATCGGAGGAAAAAAAGCGTTGGACATAGTGATGAGTCAGGGTTTTAACAGTGGAAATGCCAGCCTGAAGGAATTTGCTTTTGATGCGCTTCTTAACTGGAGCGACGGACAGGCTATTCCGCAACTATACAAAATAGCGGCAGGCGAACCGTCAGGCGCGTATTTCGAAAAGGCGCTGACCGCCTACATCACAAAAACAGGCGCGTCAAGAAGTACGCCCGAACAAAAACTGATCATGCTGCGCGATGCACTGACTATTGCCAAAACACCGGCGCAAAAGCAAACCATCTTGCGACAGGTTTCACGTACAGGTACTTTCCTGGGAATACTCACGGCCGGTAAATACTTAGACGACAGTAATAACGACGTTCAACAGGCTGCCGTACAAACCATTCGGACAATCGCACTGGCACATCCCGAACATTACGGACCGGAAATAACGGCGTTGCTTAACAGGGCGATGGCAGTAAACAAAGACCCCGAAGCCGACTATCAGCGACAAGCCATTCAGAAACACCTGGCTGAAATGCCGCAGGATGGCGGTTTCGTTTCGATGTTCAACGGACGCGACCTCACAGGCTGGAAAGGTCTGGTGGATAATCCGATTGCACGCGCTAAGATGACCCCGAAAGAGCTGGCTGCTAAACAGGCAAAAGCCGATGAAGACATGCGCAACAACTGGAAAGTGATTGACGGCATGTTGGTTTATGAAGGCAAAGGCTACGATAATCTTTGCTCGGAGAAGGATTATGCTGACTTTGAAATGTATGTAGACTGGCGAATCACAGCCAGAGGCGATGCAGGCATCTACCTGCGCGGTTCGCCGCAGGTGCAGATATGGGACATAGCCAACCGGGGTGCGGCAGTCGGCTCAGGCGGACTGTTCAACAATCAGAAACACATGAAAGACCCGCTTGTCGTGGCCGACAATCCCGTCGATGAATGGAACTCGTTCTATATCAAAATGGTAGGCGAAAAGGTAATCGTGTATCTAAATGGGCAGTTAGTAGTAGATAACATCACGCTCGAAAACTATTGGGACCGCAAAATACCTATTTTTGAAAAAGATGCGATCGAGTTGCAGGCGCACGGCGACAGGGTAGAGTACCGCGACCTCTATGTCCGCGAAATACCACGCGCCGAACCTTACCGTGTTTCGGATGCGGAGAAAACCGAAGGTTTTGTGCCGATGTTCAACGGCGTTGACATGTCGGGCTGGGTAGGCAATCTGAAGGATTATTTCCCCGTTGATGGTACTATCGTTTGCGACCCGGCGAACGGCGGTAGCGGCAACCTTTATACCGACAGGGAATATGCAAACTTTGTCATGCGTTTTGAATTTTTGCTCACACCGGCAGCCAATAACGGTATCGGTATCCGCGCGCCGTTACAGGGTGATGCTGCCTACGGCGGCATGGAGATACAGGTACTCGACAACGAAGCCGAAGTATACCGCGATCTGCAGCCGTACCAGTACCACGGTTCGGTGTATGGCGTTATTCCCGCCAAACGCGGTTTCCTGAAACCTCTCGGCGAATGGAATACACAGGAAATCGTTGCTGACGGTAACCATATCAAAGTAACGCTTAACGGAACCGTGATCCTTGATGGCGATATTGCCGAAGCAAGTAAAAACTTTACCGAAACCATCGATAAAAGGCAGCATCCCGGTTTATCCAACAAAGGCGGTCATATTGGCTTCCTCGGACACGGTTCATGGGTAGCGTTCCGCAATTTGAGAATAAAGGAGTTATAGCTTCCTGTATTTACAAACCACCCAATATTCCCGCACGCCGGAAGCCTCGTACAGATCGAATTTTTCTCCCAAATCGTATTTGGAAGTGAAAAACGACTGTACTTCTATAATCATGTCGGGAGCGCCAATGCAACCTTTGTCATCAATTCAGCTCGCGTACCTTATCATCCGCCCATGTCAGATAATCAGCGTATGTATAGCGTTTATTTAAGTCTAATAATAAGTCCATGATTTATTGTATTACATTTTTTTAGCAAATATAGATGAAATTTTCGAAATTACACACAATTTGTGAAACTCTGTTTCAAAACCGCGTATAAAGTGTCCGTTTTCGGACACTTACTGTCCGAAAACGGACACTTTTTTAAAATAGAAAAACCGTAAACGTCATATATTCAACATTATAATAGTTTGGCGCGATTTTTGATATAAAAAAACTATGTTTTACCAATTTAAAATAATTCTGCGCAATTTGCGGCGAGGCGGAATATATTCCGTTATCAATGTCGGCGGTTTGGCTATCGGCATGGCTGCCGCCATTTTTAAAATTAAAACCGGTTATATCGATTCCGACTTCCTGACCATGTTCGATTTTCCCTTGTTGTTTGGAAATACGGAAACCGCCTTGAACGACCCTAATTCGGTGATTTTAACCGAAAAAGCGGCCATGCGTTTCTTTGGTCGGGAAGACCCGATGGGAAAAACGCTACTGCTTGAAAACGCGGTTTCAATGACGGTTACCGGCGTGATGAAAGACTTGCCCGGCAATTCCCTGTTTCAATTTGAAGCGTTAGTACCTTTTCTTCTATTGATTTCCTGTCTGGGTTTGTTTGCACTGTTGACGGTTGGCTTCCGAGCTGTCAAGGCGGCAATAACTAACCCTGTGAAGGCAATAAAGACCGAATAAATCAATTATGAATTTCAACTTTTAATTAAAATCCTATGTTCATCAATTATTTTAAATCAGCCTGGAGGTATCTGACCAGAACCAAAGTATCTTCCATTATCAATATACTCGGACTTTCGCTGGGGATTATGTGTTGCCTGATTATATTTCTGATAACTAAGCACGAACTGAGTTATGATGCCTTTCATCCTGATAAGGAACGGATTTACCGGCTGACGACCGGGTTTGGGTCAAGCATGCTTGACCCAATACTTGACCCGATACGCGCTGACATAACAGGTCTTGAATCGGTGGTTATTTTTTATAATTATCTCACAAAAGCGCTGATTAGGAACGACAAAGAGGAAAAATTATTTGAGGAGCCGAGACTTGGCATAGACCCGTTGGATATTATTGTTACCGATCCGGCTTATTTCGATATTTTTCAATACGAATGGCTGGCCGGAAACCCCGCTTCACTCAATGCCCCTAATATGGTAGCGCTTACGAAAGACAAAGCGTACAAGTATTTTGGCGATTTGCCGGTCGAACAGTACATGGGTAAAGAGATAACGTATGGTAACGCCCTGCATGTTACAGTCGCAGGAATTGTGATACCGTGGACGAAAAATACAGATTTCATTTTTACAGATTTCATCTCTTATGCATCCATTCCGGGCAGCGAATTGAATGAACGAATTAACATGAATGCCTGGGGTATGTGGAACGCATTTACACAAGTGTTTGTAAAATTGCTTCCCGGCGTCGAACCGGCAGCAGTAGAGGCACAGTTTCCTGCATGGATAGAAAAACATATCTCTACGGCAGATGACATCAAACTCAAACTGTCGCTGCAACCGCTTTCTGACGTGCATTTCAATAGCAGCAAACGGGTCATTTATTCACATCAGGCGCATTTGCCCACATTATACGGCTTAATGGCTATTGCGGCGTTCATATTGATTATTGCTGTCTGCAATTTCATCAACCTGTATACGGCGCAATCCCTGCAACGCGCCAAAGAAATAGGCATGCGGAAAGTCATAGGCGGGAAGCGCGCCGACCTGATCGTCCAGTTCCTCGGCGAAACGCTGTTGGTTACTTTTTTTGCCACCCTGCTTTCGCTGTTACTAGCTGATCCGGCAATCAGGATTTTTCATTCATTCGTGCCGCAGCGATTATCGCAAGGCCTGTTGCAGCCGTTTACCTGGCTATTCCTGCTGGCCGTCCTCCTTTGTACTACGCTGCTGGCAGGTTTTTACCCTGCAAAAATGTCATCCGGCGTATCGCCGATCAGCATTATGAAAGGCGGAACGCAACGGGGCGGGACAAAAAGTTTGCTGCGGAAGTCATTGATCGTCTTCCAGTTTACGATTTCTCTGATACTGATTATCTGTACCATGATAGTGGGCGACCAGATTCACTACATGATGAACAAAGATTTGGGTTTCACACAGGATGCCATCATCAATATCCGTATCAGGGGCAATCGCGATGTCTTTGCCGAAAAACTCAAACAGTACCCTTTTGTGGAGAAAATAAGCATTCATACAACGCCGCCTGCCGCTAAAGGACATGGCAGTACGCCTTTCACCTTCAATGGTAACGGCGAAGAAAGGGAAGTATTTGGGGCGATAGAATTTTGCGATGAAAACTTCATCCCACTTTACGGACTCCAACTGATTGCCGGCAGAAACCTGTTCCCAAGCCCGTACATGAAAGAATTTGTCATCAACGAAACGTTTGCCCGCCAGCTTGGTTTCAATGACCCGCAGGACGCCATCGGGCAACTTATCAAAAGCGGACAACTGGACCGCCTGCCTGACGACGCGCCCGTTACTCAGGGTACCCGCCTGATGCAAATCGTAGGCGTAACATCCGATTTCCATTTTATGCCTTTATACGAACGAATTGGCCCGATAGCCATGAGCGCGACTACTCAAGCCGGTCGTACCATGTCGGTGAAGCTGGCTGCTGCAGGAAAAAACATAGGCAGTTTCAAACAAATGCTGGCTGATATTGAAAAAACATGGAAGGAAGTCAATCCATACGAACGGTTTGAGATGACCTTCTATGATGACTCTATTGTCGCGTTCTATGAAAAAGAACAAAAAACGGCGCAAATCATAAGCGCTTCCATGCTGATGGCTATCTTTATTTCCTGTATGGGACTCTTCGGATTAGTGATGTTCACGACGAAACAGCGCACCAAAGAAATAGGTCTCCGTAAGGTGTTTGGCGCAGGTATACCGGATATTTTGGCGCTGCTGTCCGGTGGTTTTATCAAACTTGTACTCCTGTCTGCGCTGATTGCTTCGCCTATCGCCTGGTTCGCCATGAATAAATGGCTGGAAAATTTTGCATACCACGTTCCGTTGCGCTGGTGGATATTTGGATCGGCCTGTCTGTTCGCCCTGTTAATTACAATAGCAACCATTAGCCTGCAAACGATTAAGGTGGCGCTGTCAAATACTGTGAATGCAATTAAAAATGAATAGTTCTCAGTTTTGAAGCGAAAAAAACATAAACGCCTATTATTCACAATATTAAAATTTTGGTATGATATTTTCCTGATATTATAATGATTCAAAATTAATTTAAATAATTCTCAACTTAGAAAAATATGTTTTACAATCTAAAAATCATTTTACGCAATCTGCGTCGTGGCGGAATCTATTCTGCAATCAATATCGGCGGGTTGGCTATCGGCATGGCTGCCGCCATTTTAATCCTTACCTGGATTTATCACGAGTGGTCGTACGACCGGTTTCATACCAAAGCAAAACAACTTTATGTAGCTTATAACCGCGCCACGTTTGATGGAGAAGTAGCATGCTGGGATATAACGCCCCTGCTTTTGGGTACAGTCTTAAAAGCTGACTACCCTGAAATTGCAGCAGTGGCAAGGGTGCTGGACGACAATTTGCTTTGTGCCGACGGGGAATCAAATTTTAAAATTATGACTTACTATACCGATCCCGACTTTCTGACCATGTTTGATTTTCCACTGCTGCACGGGGACAGGCAGACAGCTTTGGATGACCCGTATTCGATGATTTTAACCGAAAAAACGGCGCTGCGCGTGTTTGGACAGGAAGACCCGATGGGGAAAACCATTCTTGTCGACAATCAGTATGCGATGACCGTTACCGGCGTGATGAAAGATTTGCCTCAAAATTCCCGGTTCGGCATGGAAGCGCTGACGCCCATGTCTTATGTGAAAATGCGCGGCTGGTTTAACGAGAACTGGACAGCCAACAATTTTCAGACATTTGTTGAGTTGCATCCGAATGTCCGTTTAGACCAGGTCAATGAATCCATCCGCGACATTACCAACGCGCACACCGACCATACGGCGCAAACGGAAGTGTTTCTTTACCCGTTCAGCAGGCAGCATCTGTACTCCCGATTCGAGAATGGCGTACCGGCTGGCGGACTGATTGAAAAGTTACGCCTGTTTGGCGTCATTGCCGGATTGATCCTGCTGATAGCCTGTATCAATTTTACAAATCTAAGCACTGCCCGCAGTGAGAAACGGTCGAAAGAGGTAGGCGTACGAAAGGTAATGGGAGGCAAACGTCTGTCACTGATCGGACTGTTCCTGAAAGAATCAATCCTGACTGCATGGATTGCCGGCGCGGTGGCCTTACTGCTTGCCCTGATCGCCTTGCCGATATTTAATACGATTATAAACAAACAGTTGGAGCTAAACCTGAATAGCGGCCGGTTTTGGATAGCCGGATTGGGATTTGTTCTGCTAACCGGTCTGCTGGCCGGTAGCTATCCTGCCTTTTATCTGTCTTCTTTCCTTCCGGTAAAAGTGCTGAAAGGCCTGTTCAGGACGAAACGTACCCTGATATCCCCGCGAAAAGTCCTGGTAGTGGTGCAATTTACCATTGCATGTGCGCTGATTGTGTCTACATTGGTGATTCACCGCCAAATCAAATATGCGCAGGACAGGGAAACAGGATACGATAAAGACCAACTTATTTACACTTCCCTTAACGGGGATGTCGCTAATAATTACGAGCTGATCAGGTACGATTTACTCAACTCGGGGACGGCCCTATCGGTAACGAAGACGCTTTCGCCCATGTCGGCAGGCTGGAGCAATACGTGGGGCGTCGAATGGCAGGGTAAAGACCCCGATGCAAGAATCACTTTTGACCTGTTCTTTACGGACGCCGACTGGGTGAAAACAACGGGTACGACCATCCTGGAAGGACGCGATATCGACATCAATACTTATGCGACGGATTCTTCCGCCATGCTGCTGAACGAAACGGCAGTGAAAATCATGAATTTAGCGCATCCGATAGGTGAAATTATCAGCACCCAGGGTACAGACTGGCATGTAGTGGGCGTGGTAAAGGACTTCATTCTCCGCTCGCCATATAAACCGGTGGCGCCTCTGCTGATTGGCGGTCCTTCAGGATGGTTCAACGTGATGCACATCAAGCTGAACGGCCATAACCGAATGGCAGATAATCTGGCTAAAACAGAACAGATATTCAAACAGTATAATCCGGCTTACCCCTTTGAATACCGGTTCATTGACGAGGAATATGCTCGCAAATTCGGAGAGGAAAAGCGAATCGGGAAACTGGTGACATGGTTTGCCGGTCTTACCATCTTTATATCCTGTCTGGGTCTGTTTGCATTAGTTGCCTACATGGCTGAAACGCGTAAAAAGGAAATAGGCATCCGCAAGGTGCTGGGCGCTTCGGTTTCGAGCGTTATGTTTTTGCTGTCCAAAGAATTTTTAATTCTGGTACTCATTTCTGTAGCCATATCCTCGCCCGTTGCATGGTGGATTATGAACAAATGGCTGGCGAATTACGCATACCGGACAGACATTCCATGGTGGATGTTTATAGCGGTCGGATGTATCAGTTTGAGTATCGCGTTGCTGACGGTAGGTTTCCAGGCAATCAAAGCGGCAACCTCCAATCCTGTAAAGGCAATCAAGGCAGAGTAGTTTTCAGTTTTAAGCAAAAAAAATAATTTTCAACTTTCAATTAACATGAAGCAGTTTATCCGAAATTTTAAAAAACAGCAAACCGTCGGCATACTGAACATTTGCAGTCTTTCGCTGGGTATCATGGTAACGGTAATCGTAGGGTTATGGACGATCAACGAACTGAGTTTCGACAGGTTCCATATAAACAAAGACCGGATATACCGGACAGTTCTCAATGCAAACCTGAGTGGGAAACCTGTCAAATTAGGTTCGACATTTCGTCCGTTTGGCGAGCAGGCCAAAGAAGAATTGCCTGTGATAGAAGATATGTGCAGGATTGTTATCCCAAGCGGGGATATATCTATTGACAGCAAGCTACACCTTGCCATTAGCGCCTTCATGGCAGACCCGAATTTCTTTTCATTTTTCACTTTTCCGTTAAAGGCAGGCGACCCGGATCAAGTCCTGTCTACTCGCGACCGGGTTGTAATAAGCGAATCGGCCGCCAAAAGATACTTTCCCGAACAGGATCCGTTGGGCCGGATCGTCAAATACCAGGGACAGGATTTTTCCGTCAGCGGCGTCATGATGGATATGCCGAAAAATTCGAGCCTGCAAACCGATTTTGTATTTCCCTTTTTTGGATGGTGGACTGAACAGGATTGGGGATATAACGACTGCTATGTGACTTTTTTCCGGCTGTACGAAGGTGTAACGCCGGAAACACTGGCAGAGCCTATGACGCAACTTTTACATAGAAAATTTGAAATGTTCAAAAATTTTGGGGCAACCTACTCGTTGGAAGCGCTGAAAGACATTCATTTCAGCAGTCAAATGATGTTTGAGCCAATCGTGAAGGGAAACAAATCATTAATCATGGTATTTGTTGTGACGGCTTTGGTGATACTGATCGTTTCCTGCATCAATTTCACCAACCTTTTTGTATCTACCTCGTTTATCCGTGCAAAAGCCCTCGGCATAAGGAAAGCGCTTGGCGCTAAGAAATTGCGGTTGATGCGCGAATTTTATATGGAAACAGTCTGTTATGTTCTTCTTGCCATCGGGACAGGCTTGGCATTGGCAGCGCTAATCCTGCCGGTATTCAACGATTTCACACGGTCAAACGTGCGTATTGATTTCAGTACGCCTCAGATATACGTTTTCCTTACAACTTTATTGGTATTGGTAGTCTTGCTGGCCGGGTCGTTTCCTGCGTTGTATATGACACGGTTCAATGTACTCGAAACCATCAAGGGGAAATTCAGGGGAAAGAAAATGTCATTATTGCAGAGAATCCTGGTAATTACACAGTTTTCCGCTTCCATCACGTTGCTGATTGTGGTCGCCTTTATGCAAAAACAGGTCAGTTATATCCTTTCATACGACTTGGGATTTGACAGGGAGAATGTTATTTATGTTCGGGGACGCGACAGTTTCAAACAAAACTATAAAACGCTGGAAGGGGAATTATTGCAGGAACCGTCCATTACGGCTGTAAGCAGAAAAAACGCGCTTCCAACGGAGTGGACACAGGGTTGGTCAATAAAAGGTGTACCGTGGGACGATACGCAACAACCCGTTTTGATGGAAATGTGTCATGTTCACCCGAACTATTTTGATTTTTTCGATATGAAAATCATTGACGGCGAAAATCCGTTCTTTCTCGAATCGGAAGACCTGACCGATGTGGTCATCAATGAAAGCGCCGCGCAAGCGCTGGGATACGAAAATCCGATAGGTAAAATGATTGAACAGGACGGTGAAGCACAGAGATTGACCATCAGGGGCGTGGTACGCAACGCTCATACCAAGTCGCTTCATCAGGTTGTTGATCCGCAGGTCTATTTTAAACTGAAGGACGATAACTGGTGGAGTTCCGTATTTCTCTTCAAAATAAGCGGCGACCCCGGACGCGCCATCAGTTTCATCGGACAGAAATGGAAAGAGTACGAAGCCGAATATCCGTTCTCCTATCATTTTTTGGATGACACTTATCAGCAGTTATATACTGCGGAACAGAACGCCGGCAGGGTCTTCTCCTTTGCCATGCTTATTTCGCTCATCATCACGGTGGCCGGCCTGTTTGCCATGGCTTATTACGCCACCCGCCGCCGCGTGCGCGAGATTGCCATACGCAAAGTGTACGGTGCAAAGATTAAGGATATATTTATGTTGCTCAACAGGAACTTTCTATTATGGGTATTTATTGCATTTTTAATCGCCTGTCCGATAGCATTTTACGGACTGAACAGATGGCTTGATGTGTTTGTGGTAAAAACCACGCTAAGCGTCTGGGTATTCCTGTCGGTTGGCGTCCTTGCATTTATAGTCACCCTGCTTACCACCGGTTACCAGACATGGAAAGCGGCCACAGAAAATCCGGTGAAAGCCATCAAAGCGGAGTAGTTTTCAACTTTCAATTAATAACCCATGTTTTTTCATCTTAAAATCCTTTTGCGCAAACTTCGACTTGGTGGCATTTATACCGTTATCAACATCGGCGGACTGGCTATCGGTATGGCTACCGCCATGATTATCATGCTGTGGGTGTATAACCAGTGGAGTTACGACCGTTTCCATGCCAAAGACAGATACCTGTACAAACTGTGGTGCCATGACGGGACAAACGGGAATTTTTCGAATGTTTCGTTTGCGATAGGGCCGAGTCTCGTCGACGAATATGCAGGGTTTGCCGGTATGTCGCGGTACATGGAGGTTGAACTGCCGTTTCATATCAGCCCAGAAGAGGGCGGCAGCCGGGCGCATCCGTCCGAAAACAGTAACACTGCTGTTGTAGCGTCAGCCGATACCGGTTTCCTGAATATGTTCAGTTTTCCGTTACTGCGCGGCGACGCCTCAACGGCATTGATCGACCCGACCTCAATTGTCATTACAGAGCGTTTTTCCCGACGCTGGTTCGGCGATAAGGACCCGATGGGTCAAACGTTTTTGATGAACGGATTCCTGAATTTTAAAGTGACAGGCATTCTGGCCGACCTGCCTGATAATACCGGCTTCAGGTTCGAAGTACTGATTCCCTACAAAAGATTTGACAGCGACGAGTCGTGGTATCATCCTTCCGCCAAATTCACGGCTACATATGTTGAATTATCGCCCGGCGTCGATGTGAAAACTGTTAGCGCCTCCATTCGCGACGTCATAGCAAAACACACCGACGGACAGATCGCTACCAAAACCTACCTGCAGCACATATCCAAATGGTATCTTTACAGTAAGGTGGAAAAGGGCGTATCCGCAGGCGGGCGAATTGAAATGCTGCGCATGTTCACCCTGATTGCATTACTGATATTAGTGATTGCCTGTATTAACTTCATGAACCTGAGGACGGCTCAAAGTTCCGGACATGCGAAGGAGGCAGGCGTCAGGAAAGTGATCGGAGCGCGCCGTTCCTCACTGATATTCAATTTCCTGGGCGAATCGACGCTAATTGCCACCCTTGCGGGTGTATGCGCCCTGTACATCGTTTTGATATGCCTGCCGTTTTTCAATGCCATGGTAGGCGAACATCTCAGCATGAACCCCGGTAATGGCGTCTTTTGGATGGCATGGGCGCTTTTTGTCCTGATTACCGGTATACTGGCAGGCAGTTATCCTTCGTTCTACCTTTCGTCGTTCCTTCCCGTAAAAGTACTGAAAGGCATCATTAACGCCGGAAACGGTCGGGTCACTCCGCGTAAGGCGCTCATTGTAACGCAGTTTACGGTTGCGGTTGTTCTGATTGCCTCTACGTGGGTTATAAGCAGACAGATACATCATGCGCAGGTTCGCAATGCAGGCTATGACAGGGATCGGTTAGTGAGCGTTATGATTACCGACCGGTCGCGGCATACCCGGGAGCTTGTGCGTCGCGAACTGCTCGAAACAGGCGTTGCCATGTCGGTATCCAACAACTTTGCATCCATGATTGAAAGTGAAAGCAAGTGGACCGGCCATTTGCGTTGGCGCGACAGCGACCCCGACAGCCGGATTACCTTCGAGCGCAACTATACCGAATCCGACTGGGCTAAAACGACCGGCGTTCAAATCCTGCAGGGACGCGACATAGACATCCACGCATACCCTTCCGATTCCACAGCCATGCTGCTTAACGAGACAGCAGTGAAAATAATGGGATTCGACGATCCGGTCGGCGAGGTCGTCTTCGAATGGAATACGCCCTACCATGTGGTGGGCGTAGTGAAGGATTATGTGCTTGAATCGCCTTTCGACCCGATTCGTCCCATGATCATTGGCGGCCCCGTAAATGGCTGGATCAATAACATCAATATTAGGTTAATCCCGCGTGGCAGCCTTGCAGAGAATATCAAACAGGTGGAACAGATTTTCCGTAAATACAACCCCGGCGAACCGATGATTTACCGTATCGCGGATGAGGAGTACGCCCGACGGTTCGACCGCGAGCAGCGAATCAGCACATTAGTAGCCTGGTTTGCAGGTCTCGCTATCTTTATATCCTGTCTGGGTCTATTCGGTTTGAGCGCCTACATGGCCGAAAACCGCCGCAAGGAAATTGGTATCCGCAAGGTATTGGGCGCTTCTGTTTTCAATATTACCTCCCTTCTTTCCAAAGAGTTTCTGATGCTGGTATTCGTTTCAATAGCCATTGCCTCGCCCGTTGCATGGTGGGTGTTGAATCAATGGCTTGCCAACTACGAATATCGCACGGAAATACCATGGTGGCTGTTCGTTGCCGTCGGGTGCATCAGTATGTGTATTGCACTGCTGACGGTTGGTTTTCAGGCCATCAGGGCGGCAACGGCCAATCCGGTCAAAGCGATTAAGAACGAGTAGGGGCGTAATGCTTACACCCCGTCCAGCCGCATTTGCAATGCGAAAACAACGAATCATGTTTTTTTTGCATTACAAATGCAAAGATTCAAATTTTCCTGATTACAAATCCGGCAAGACAGGTACCCACTTCTTAAAATCGGCTGGATCGAAAATGAGTTTCCCGAGTATAAGTTATCTGTTAAAATAATCTTCTTTCAGCCACAGTTTAAAGACAGGGTCTAAAATATCAACTTTTCGAGTAGATATATCAATGATTTCACGTGAGATTAGCGTATTTTTAATTTTTTTCAAGTTTGCCGAACTGCCCAAATGATATTTTTTTAAATTCTCCTGGGAAGTAAAAGCAGTTTCGCCGTCAAGCGCTGCCTTTAGAAAATTAATTTGCGTACTTGCCATTGTTTCAATCTGACCGACAAAAAGCAAACTTAATTGATTCTTGATGCTTTGCAACGATTCGTCAATAATTGATTTTGAGCAGCCCGTTTTTGTCCGTAACCATGCTTGTTGAGCAAGTTGCTGTACATAATAAGAATGATTGTCAACAAGTTCCGCGAGATACGCTGCCTGTTCAACTGTAATTCTCTTTCCAGTGTCTTCAAATCGTTTTTTTATGAATTCACCCCATTTATCGTTGCTGATTTTTTGCAAGAACATGATGTCTCCAAACTTGTAAAACGGCATTGAAACATTGGAAAAAATATCTAACAGCATGGTACGTTTACTTCCGTAAAGGCAATATCCAACATGATGATGATGTTGCCAGCGGGAACGTAATTTCCGTTGAAATGCTACACTTTCGGCAAAATTGCCAATAGCCTGAAATTCATCAATACACACAATCACGCTAATTTTCTTTTCTTTGGCGATTTTTTCCGGTAAATTCAAAATTTCATCGGGATTTTTTTGCAGGGCTTCCCAACCAACTCCAAACGAAACCTCGGCTTGCGAATCCGGCGAAAAAGTAATTTTAGGTAGTAAATGCGACAAAAACGTTTTAGCATTGTCCGCCATTTCTTCCCACCGGCTTGAGGTTCCCTTCAAAATTTCTCCCGCAAAATTCCCGTAAAATTCCGCCTCGTTTCGCACATTGAAAATATCAATCATGCATACTTTCATTTCCCTGTTCTCTGTCCGGATTTTTTCTGCTACAATTTCTACCAGCGAAGTTTTACCCCAACGTCTTGGAGAAATGATCGTTGTGTTTATCAATGATTTAAAATTCATTTCAAGGCGCAGGATTTCTTCCTCACGGTCTGTAAAATTGACTAAATCAGATGTCTTTCCAAATATAAAAGGTAATTTTCTCATACTGCATTTTTTTTGCAAAGATACATATTTTTTTTACATACCAAACAGTTTGTAACCTTTGGGTTTGTAACCGATTGGTTAAATTATCAGATCAAAAACTCAGTCTTGTCAATACATCTTCCGTCTCGCCGGATTTACTTCCCTTCGGAACGGAAGCAAAGTGACACATTTTTTCACTTCGTAAAAAGACACATTACCTTTTGGGTTGCCTCCTTCTTGCGAGGCATAATCCGCATTTCGACTTGGCTCAATGACCACATTTCGACTTGGCTCAATGACCACATTTCGACTTGGCTCAATGACCAAAGGCTTCTGCTCTCGCTTCCCCAATCAAGTGAGGACTCGTCGGTTGATTAATTGTGTTAAGGAAAGTTGATTGATTTTGTTAAGGCACGTAGCAATCCGGCAAGACAGATGATGCCAAAAGTGTCCGAAAACGGACAGTAACTGTCCGTTTTCGGACACTTTTTTTTGAAGCAAAAAGCGTAAACAACTATTATTTATCACATTGAAATTTTGGTATGATATTTGCCTTATAAAATAAGGATTCAAAATTAATTTAAATAAATTTCAATTTAGAAAGATATGATTTACAACCTAAAAATCATTTTACGCAATATCCGTCGCGGCGGGATATATTCCGCAATTAACATCGGTGGTTTGGCTATCGGTATGGCGGCAGCTATTTTAATCCTTACGTGGATTTATCACGAGTGGTCGTACGATCGCTTTCATGCCAAAGAGAAACAACTGTATGTTGTTTATAACCGTACGGCGTATGATGACGGCTTACGTTGTTCGGACTGGGTGCCCGGCCCGCTGGGTCCGGCGCTTAAAGAAGAGCGACCTGAAATAGTCGGCGCTGCGCGGATGAGGCATAATTCGTTGCTTTACAAATACGACGGAGAGGGACTGAAAATCAACACCATGTACACAGATCCGGACTTCCTTTCGATGTTTGATTTTCCGCTTTTGCATGGCAATGGCGAAACAGCGTTGGACGATCCCTATTCGGTCATCCTAACCGAAAAGGTGGCGTTGCGCCTGTTTAACCGTGAAGACCCTATGGGCAAAACGGTAATGATAAACAACGAATATCCGATGACTGTTACCGGCGTGATGAAAGATTTGCCTGCCAATACCCTCTTTGATTTTGAAGCGCTGGTGTCTGTCCCTTTCACAAAAATACAGGGTAA
>Ga0082212_10001462_pt1 | contig 34836 bp, 34 predicted proteins | sample TergutNt197P3_FD_71548 | JGI IMG/M metagenome (GOLD analysis project Ga0082212, IMG submission 71548) | Neocapritermes taracua P3 segment gut microbial communities from Petit-Saut dam, French Guiana - Nt197 P3 | ecosystem: Host-associated > Arthropoda: Insects > Digestive system > Gut ... | reverse complement strand
GCCTCACCGCCCGACGCAGCCCCCGAAAGGCGAAAAAAATACGCGGGCTTTTGGAGTCTGCCGCTCCCCAACCCCTGACGTGGCACTGTTACTGGCCAGCGCGGTATCTGCCTCCAACTCACCATTGAGTTGCGGGAAAACACCGCGGCAGAAAGCTCTGCTTATCCTTATCGTCAGTTCATGCACTTTTTAAATATGCACCCTAATGTCGAAGACCGGGTTGAATACACCGGCAATATTGGCTAAAATGAATTTATGCCTTATTTAAACAAAAAACTGCGTAAAGACTTCTGGACTTTCAGAAACCAATTCTTCGCGGTCTTTCTGATGGCCATGCTTGGCGTGTTCATCTATACCGGTTTGGAAGGCGTATGGAGGGGCATGCAAGATTCCGCAGACAAATGGTTCGCTGCCAGCAACAGCGCCGATGCCTGGATCAGCGGCCTCAATATCAGCAACGAAGAGGTTGAAAAAATAAAAGCCCTGCCTTCAGTCGCTGAAGCTCAAGCTTCGGCATTGTTGACAACAAAAGTGGCCGGCGCCGACGCCTACTTGCTGTTGGCAGCATCTCCGGAAAACTTGATATCGCTTCCTTATACCGCCGATGGCAGTGATTACAGTCCAAACGCCGAAGGGATCTGGCTATATCGGGAATTCGCCGAAGCCCACAACCTGGCTGTGGGTAAGACCGTAACCATAGAAAACAGGGGCATCGTATTGATATTTGAAATCCGCGGACTCATACTCAGTCCCGACTACTTAAGATACGCGGGATCATCCATGTCCGTAAAACCCGATAGGTATAAATACGGCTACGGATTAATATCTCCCGCCAACATGGAAATCGTCATGGGCGGCGACTTAACCTACAATCAAATCAGAATCAAATACAAAGATTCGCCAACGACAACCAAGCAAAACATCGAACAAATCTTAGGAGCCAAATACGCAGGATTTGTCACACCCACAGAATTCAAGGGAACACTGGCTTTCCTTGAAAGATATGGGCAAATCCGCGCCCTTTCTATTCTCTTCTCCATGATATTTGTCCTTCTGGCTCTCCTCACAATTCAGACGACCATCAAACGTCTGATCGAAACCCAAAGAATCCAAGTCGGCACCTTTAAAGCCCTTGGCTATTCCAACGCCACTCTGCTAAGACATTACAGCCTTTTCGGGCTGCTGATCAGCGCCGCCGGATGTCTCCTGGGATACCTCTTAGCCCCTAAAATAACAATAATCATGCTTGAAATTCATAAAAACCTGTTTTCCTTGCCGGAATGGACCGGCAAAAACACACCTGTTTCTCTCATCATCGCTGCGCTCATCACCTTAGCCTGTTCAATATCCGCGCGCCAAGCCTGCCGTAAAGTCATCAAGGAAATGCCTGCCACAACGATGCGAGCCGAACCCCCTAAAAACCATAAACCCATCTTCCTTGAACGGTTACCACTCTGGCCGTCCCTCTCTTACGGCTGGCAATGGGTTCTCAGGGACTTCTCGCGAGACAAAACCCGCTTCCTGTTGGGGATCATCGGCGTTATCGGCAGCATCGTTCTCCTTATAGCAAGTTTTGGGTTACGGGACTCCCTCACAACGACAAACGCGAATATGTACGGCCGCCAATTCGATTATGGAGCCAAGATCACGTTGAATCCTTTGGCCACAGATGAACAACGAGAGGAGCTCTATGCCCTGGCAGACCAAGATGCCCAATGGATGATAGAAAGCGAAATTGAAATCAACAAGGATGCCCGAGAAACCCTCGGAGCTCTGGTTGTCCTTGAAAGAGGCGACTATGTGCATGTAAAAGATACCAAAGGGAAACTTGTCACCTTGCCCGACGACGGCGTCGCCATATCCAGAAAACTCGCAGAAGAATTAGGGGTTAACCTTAACGACACACTGCAATTCAAATACAGTCCTCCCAGAGCCATAGGTTCTCCCATCACAGACCCGGGTGCCGTGATCACAAAAACCACGATTACAGCGGTGGTCAGGGAAATAGTTACACCGCCCGCGCCCCAAGGGCTTTATCTGACAAGAACATATTGGGAAACCCTATCCTTCGCATTCATGCCAAACACCCTCCTGACCCAAAAAAGCACGATTGCCGACCAAGCCCAAGACCTCCCCTATGTCATAGAAGCCGTGAAACTTGATCAACAACTGGCTGACGCCAACGATATCGTGAGCAGCATTATCGTGGTTATTGTCATGATGTTGGCAGCAGCGATCCTGTTAAGCGTCATAATTCAATACAACTTAGGTCTCCTGAGCTTTACAGAGAGAAGCCGAGAATATGCCACCTTAAAAGTGATCGGCTACAAAAAAGCCGAGATAAAATCCATCATCAGAAAAAGAAGCCAACTCCAAGTGTTCGTCGGACTGATTCTGGGGATTCCCATTGGCTACCGGTTTCTGGGGTTCTATACCTCCCTTGTCTCGACTCCTATGCTAGAATTCACCCCCCATCTGAAACCGCAAAATCTGGTTATTTCATTGCTGATCGTGATATTATGTTCTTACAGCGTAACATCCTTTGTGGCCAAGAAAACGGAAACCCTCGATATGGTCAGCACTTTGAAATCCGTTGAATAGTTTCAAGCAGTATAGTGGTTACAGATCAGACAGATCAGACCCCAGCCGGAGGGGGCGGTCACAGGGCGGAGCCGTTCTTCGTGGCGGCGCGGGGTCTAAGGCCTTTTACGCGAAAAGCGCAAATAAGGCAGCCTGCGCTTTTTTCCGCTCCAAGGCCTAAGACCCGCCCCCTCCGGCTGGGGTCTGATCTGTCTGATCTGTAACGTATAGTGCTTGATCTGACATATTTCAAGTATAGTATGATTCTGGTATACTTATAAACATGGGATGGATGATAAGTCTATGGTAAAGGAATGTATATATCTTTATGCGAGGTTTTTTCGGATGAGTCGCTTTTCTGATCCATTAACTCGGTCAGTATCTATTCAGCAATATAGCCGTGGCCTTATGACGGAGTGTGCCGGGGAGATCCTGAAAGAATATGGGCTGTCACTCTATGTCAACAGCCATATGCTCATTCTGATCCGATGTCTGCCGTCTTACCTTGAGGAACTGGTGGTGGGATATCTTTTTGCGGAAGGACTGATTACCTCTTTTGGCAATATTGCCTCTTGTCATATTGAAAAGGATACGGGCAGGGCCAATGTGTGGCTGAGGGATGTGGGAACGGTGGAAGAGGCAGGGTTGCCAGAAGGGCAAATTGAATCGGAAGGGCGAGTTGAACCGGAAGGGCAAGTTAAACCAGAAGGGCAAGTTGAACCAGAAGGGGGGCACCCAGAAGGAACGGCGAGGGCGCGGTCAGATGAGGCTGAGAGGCTGCGGCAGAACGCGGAGCCGGAACAAATGGCTCTCACGGACTGGGGTGACGCTATGAGAACTGGGGGAGTTAAGGCGCGGAGCCCATTGTGTCCCGTGAAGAGACTGGCCTACGATTGTGAGCGTGTTTTGCGCAACGCCAATCGTTTGCTGGCGCATTCGGAGTTGTTTCGCAAGACGGGCAATGTGCACGCCGTTATGTTGTGCCGGGAGGAAGAGATGCTGTGCTGTATGGAGGATGTTGGGCGTTTCAGCGCCTTTGATAAATGTGTGGGATGCGCGCTGATGAAGGGGTGGGATCTGAGGGATGTGTGCGCTTATACCACAGGAAGAGTCCCAAGCGCTTTGGTGCTCAAGGCGGTTCGCACAGGGATTCCGATGCTGGTTTCCCGTTCCGCGCCCACGGACGCGGCGCTCACGCTGGCGGAGCGTTACGGTGTGGGGATTGTGGGATTTGCGCGGGGAGACAGGATGAATGTTTACTGTTGAGTTGACAAGGGGTGCATATTTAAGAAGTGCATGAACTGACGATAAGGATAAGCAGAGCTTTCTGCCGCGGTGTTTTCCCGCAACTCAATGGTGAGTTGGAGGCAGATACCGCGCTGGCCAGTAACAGTGCCGCGTCAGGGGTTGGGGAGCGGCAGACTCCAAAAGCCCGCGTATTTTTTTCGCCTTTCGGGGGCTGCGTCAGGCGGTGAGGCGCTTGGATTCTGCCGCTCACCAAACCCTACCTCGGGACTGTTACGAGCCCACATAATATCCATCTCCATTCACCATTCGGTTGCGGGAGAACCCGCAGTGGATATTTCTATTTATTTTTTTGTCGCTTCCTGCACTTTTAAAATATGCACTCGTTGACAAGACTGGGCTGGTTTCATGAGTTCAAATATGATACACTATCCCTGACTTATGGTTGAATCGGGGATGAGGATACAGATCCTCGCCATGTGATACGGAAGACGTTGTGAAGGAGCGGAGCATATGTCCGGACATTCTAAGTGGGCGAACATCAAACATAAGAAAGCCCGCACCGACGCCCAGAAGGGCAAGATTTTTACCAAACTGGGCCGGGAGATCATTGTGGCGGCCCGGGCCGGCGGCGGTGATATTAATAACAATTTCCGTTTGAAAGTGGCTGTGGAGAACGCGCGGGCAGCCAATATGCCCAATGACAATATTCAACGGGCTATCCAAAAGGGAACGGGAGCTCTCGCTGCTGAGTTGCTTGAGGAACTGCGCTATGAGGGATACGCGCCGGGGGGGGTGGCTGTTATGGTCGATCTGATGACGGATAACCGCAACCGTACGGCGGGGGAGATGCGCTACATTTTTTCCAAGAACGGCGGCAATCTGAGTGAGGAGGGCAGCGTCAGCTGGATGTTTTCACGTCAGGGGCAGATTAGCGTGCCCAGGGAGGGACTGGCGCTGGTGGAGGATGATTTGCTGATGCTAGCCTTGGAAGCGGGGGCGTTGGATATTGAGGCTCAGGATGAGACCTTTGAGGTTTATACAGACGCCGATGATATGGAAACAGTGCTGGGGGCGTTGTCGGAGAGGGATATCCGCGTTGAGCAGGCTCAGGTTAGCCTGATTCCGACGAATCTGGTTGAGATTACGGACGTGGAGCAGGCCCGCAAGGTTGTTAGGCTGATTGAAATGCTGGAGGAACATAATGATGTCCAGAAGGTTTCGTCGAATCTGGAGTTGGCCGACAGCATCGGGGCGGAGGATTTGTAGAAGGTTCTGAAAGAGGAAAAGGGTTATGCGGATTTTGGGCATTGATCCCGGTACGGCGATTATGGGGTTTGGCCTGATTGAGAAAAACGGGAATAAGTTGACGGTCCTCGACTATGGCTGCTGGCGAACCGGGGCGGATCTGAGCGCGGCGGACAGGCTGTTAGCGTTGTATAATACATTGAGTGATTTTTTGAGCATACATCACCCTGACCATTTGGCGGTGGAGTCGTTGTTTTTTAACAGCAATGTTAAAACAGCTCTGACGGTGGGACAAGCCCGGGGCGTGGTTCTGCTGGCGGGCGCCCAGAAGGAATGCCGGATAGCGGAATATACGCCCCTTCAGGTTAAACAGGCGGTGGTGGGGTACGGTAAGGCCGATAAGAAGCAGGTTCAGTTTATGGTGAGGGCGCTGCTGGGGTTGTCTGTCGTGCCGCAGCCCGACGACGCGGCGGACGCGCTGGCGGTGGCGATTTGCCATGGTCATTGCTGCCGGTCCGGGACGGTTGGCGAATGCGCCGGGGTTTGAGATACTCTCGGATAAGGAGTTGTGGGTATTGATTGGCATGCTGCGGGGGTTACTTTGGGAGAAAAGTTCTGATAAGGTTGTGGTTGATGTTGGGGGTGTCGGGTATGAGGTTGCTGTGCCGGCGCGGTTGAATACAGTTTTGTCAGAAGGTTCCGAGTGTGTTCTCTACACTTGCCTGGTGGTCCGTGAAGATGATATGTCCCTTTACGGGTTTGGGGTTCCTCGGGACAAAGATCTTTTTCTGAAATTGACCGGGGTGTCGGGAGTGGGGCCGAAAGCGGCGATGGCGTTGCTGTCAGCTTACGACGGGATGCAGCTGGCGCGGGCGATTGCACAGGGTAACCATGCTTTATTGACTCACGCCCCGGGTATTGGCATGAAAACCGCTCAACGTCTTGTTCTTGAGCTTAAGGGTAAGTTTGACGACGGATTCTGGCGGGGATCTTTGGCGGAGGAGGAGAACCAGGCGGGGGCTGAGGCGGAAAACGGGGAAGGGCAAGGCGCCGGCGGTTATACCGACGGCAGCGGGCTGGATGTCCTGGATTCGCTGATGGCTCTGGGGTTCTCTCTGGCGGAGGCGAAACAAGCCTGGAAGTCTGTGGGTGAGGCGAACCAAGGGGCTTCGACTGAGGAGCAGATCCGCGCCGCGTTGCGGCTGCTGGCTCGGGGCAAGTGATCCCTGTAGGTTATTGGGGGTCTTCTTCACTCTTTGGTCTTGCAAGGCTCAAGGCAGAGGGGGCGGGGGGCGGGCGGACAATGGACAATGGACAATGGACAATGGACAATGTGAGAATGTGAGAATGGACAATGTGAGAATTTAGCCGATGACAATTATGTACTGTTAAAAAATACACCCAGGTATGCAGTTACTTGAAAACACCAGGATTTCAGGGTATTATAGAGGCAAGAAGGTCATTACGTCCACGGACGGAAAACAAAGAGAAGGGGAATAAACTGTCCGATGCCTTTATGGAGACTCCTGATATACTGAAGGAGGGGCCGGGCAAGCCAGGGTACCTGGAGCTGGAAGTGCCCGTCATCAACATCAACAAAGGTCATAACGAAGAAATGATCCGGCGGAGCGCGTATCTAAGCGGCTATGATGAAAGGGGAATCCATGGAGGAACGCTTGATTGCGTCACTTGAACGCAGTGAGGATAAACAGGATTATGATATGTTGCGGCCCCAGCGGCTGGATGAATATATTGGGCAAACGCGGCTGAAGGAAAACCTCAGTGTGTTTATTAGGGCGGCGCTGGAACGGGGTGATTCTCTTGATCATGTTTTGTTGTATGGGCCTCCGGGGTTGGGCAAGACCACGCTGGCGAATATTATCGCGGCAGAAATGGGGGTTAGCATTCGTGTGACGTCAGGGCCGGCCATTGAGAGGGCCGGGGATCTGGCGGCTTTGCTGACGGCGTTGGAACCGCGGGATGTGTTGTTTGTTGATGAGATTCACCGGTTGAATAAGGTTTCGGAGGAAGTTCTTTATGCCGCTATGGAGGATGGGTGCCTGGATATTATGATCGGCAAGGGGCCGAGCGCGCGTTCGATCCGGTTGTCGCTGCCGCCTTTTACTTTGATTGGAGCGACCACCCGGGCAGGGTTGCTTTCATCGCCTTTGCGCGACCGGTTTGGCATTATCAGCCGATTGGAGTTTTACAGCCAGGATGAGTTGCTGGCGATTGTTGAACGAACCGCGCGGATTCTGCAGACTGGGGTTGATAGAGCCGGCGCGGCTGAAATTGCCCGGCGATCCCGGGGCACCCCACGTATCGCCAACCGACTGCTTAAGCGTGTACGGGATTACGCCCAGATTTGGCAGCGGGATCCGGTTGATCTGGGAACCGCCGATAAGGCTCTGGAGATGCTGGAGGTGGACAGGCGAGGACTTGACGCTTTGGACATGAAATACCTGCAGGCTATTGTGTCCAAATTCAACGGCGGACCTGTCGGTGTGGAAACCCTGGCGGCGGCGCTGGGGGAGGAGAGCGGAACGCTGGAAGATGTGGTGGAGCCTTTCCTGCTGCAGGAGGGGTTCATTCAGCGAACGCCCCGGGGGCGCATGACGACGATGCTGGCTTGTCAGCATTTGCGGGTGCCGGCGCCGGCGCGGGTGGAACAGATGGAGCAGCAGGCGTTGTTTTCATTTGACAATTGACGCCTTTAGCCAGACGATTTATAGGAAAAGCCCGCCATAATTCAGCGGGCTTTTGGGGTATCCGCGCGCCAATATGCGCCTCGTGCCGGTTGCGACAGTAAGCGTCTGTCCCAAGAACCTCCGCTTAGAGCAGTTTATTTATTGAGGGGCCGAACCGGACGGGCTTCGATATACCCGCGGTAACCTTGGGGTTCCAATTGAAACCTCGGTGCGTCTTCGTCCGCCCATTGAAACCCAAATAATTCGGGATTGTAGGTTTTCATGATTTCGCCTAAATCTGTAATGGCTTCCTCAAAACACTCGTCCTCAAAGGGAGGTCCTTGGAAAACCATCATTTTGCAGGGTGGCAGCGAGATAAGATCAAAGCCCTCCGGGACGACGCCGGTATAGGTGTCGGGGACTTCAACGCCTTGCGCATAAACGGATGTGCCGGGTGTGCGCAGGGTGTCCGGCAGCCACATACCGATGGGTTCGTATAGCGCCTCTTTAACGCTACAGAGTAATCCCCAGACATCGCAGCCGGCTTCTTCGCAATACTTGAAATATTCTCTGGCTGTAATGCCTCTTTTCAAGATGAGTTTCCTTTCCGGTCGTTCGATAACTTGAACAAAAACGGTGTTGGTTGCTGATGGCTTGCTCATTTGATGATCCCCTTTCATAGCATAGAGATAGGTTATGCGAATAGGAGTGGGCATGAACAGACGGATTGGCGGCGGGTTTTTGCGGTATTGACGCGGTGTGATGCCAAACTCTTTTGTAAAAGCTCTTGTAAAACCTTCGTGAGAATCAAACACAAAATCCAGGGCTACGTCAAAAACCTTTACATTCTCATCTCGCAGCACTAACGCGGCATGTGTAAGCCTACGCGCACGAATATACTCAAAAGGCGATTTGCCGGTTAGCTCTTTAAAAAATCTTGCGCAATGAAAAGGTGAATAGCCCGCCCTTCTTGATAAATCAAGCAGAGTTATTGGGTTATGAAGATTCTCTTCAATATAGTCCTGCATTCTTTGCACAGCGTCAATTCGATCTGCCTGCTCCATCTGTATACCTCCTTCAGAATCGTATTATAGCAGAGGCGCCGTATTCAATTCTTGACTTAAATTGCGATGAGTGTCCGGGAAAGTTTGACAACAGGAGACTCTTCATAGATACTATTTCTGGCAAAGGTTTTTGTATCCTGTTCTGGCAGCCATACTTTTGGGGAAGGGAATGAGCGGCTATTGAGACTGGCGGACTTTGATTATCGGTTGCCGCCCGAGCTTATCGCCCAGACGCCCGTTGAGCCGCGGGACACATCCCGGCTGATGGTTCTTGACCGGGAGGCGGGCAAAATTTGTCATGACTATTTTTATAATTTGACCCAGTGGCTTAAACCTTCGGATGTTCTTGTGCTGAACCGGACTAAAGTTCTGCCGGCGCGGTTGTTTGGTTTTAAGGAGGACACGGGGGCACGGATGGAAGTTTTTTTGCTGCAGCCATACACTAAGACCGGTGTTCAAGATTTGCCCCAACTTCCTCGAATCTCGCGTCTTGAACCTCGAACCTCGGTTTGGGAGGTTTTGCTGCGTCCGGCTAAACGGCTGAAGACAGGTCAGGAGCTGCTGTTTTCAGCCCATGTCGAAGAGGGAATGACGAGGTCTGCGGGCGGTGCGGATGGTTCGAATAATGATGATTCTTCGGTTCGGATGGGCGGGGTTGCCGTTGAGATGCGCGGGCGGTTGTTGGATATTTTGCCTAACGGCAACCGCGTTATGGCCTTCGAACATGAAGGAGATTTCACCGGGATCTTAGAAAGAATAGGGAATGTGCCGTTGCCGCCCTATATTACCGCTGAGCTTGATAACCGGGATCGGTATCAAACGGTGTACGCGCGCGAAACCGGTTCGGTGGCGGCACCTACGGCGGGGCTGCATTTTACATCGCACTTGCTGGATAGGATTGGCCGTATGGGGGTGGAGATTGCGGAGGTGCTTCTGCATGTGGGGCTTGGGACGTTCCGGCCGGTGCAGTGCGGGAATGTTCTGGATCATAAAATGCACGCAGAGTATTATGAGATCAGCCCGGAGGCCGCGGCTTGTCTGCGGCGGGCCAAGGCAGAGAAGCGCCGGGTTGTGGCTGTGGGTACGACTGTGGCCCGAGTTTTGGAGGCATGGGGCTGTTGGGGAGGCGGAGAGACGGGAGGCGGTGAGATGGGAGGCGGAGATGGTGAGAAGGGAATCAGAGACGGTGAGAAGGGCTGGACTGATATTTTTATTTATCCGGGCTATAGCTTTCGGTGGGTGGACGCGCTGATTACGAATTTCCATTTTCCCCGCTCGACTCTGCTGATGCTGGTGAGCGCTCTGGCGGGCCGGGAACGTGTTTTGGCGGCTTATGAGGAGGCGGTTGCGCAGAGATACCGGTTCTATAGTTTTGGTGACGCGATGTTTGTTGTGTGAGGAAAATGTTTATTATAGAGGATTAGGTTAAGGAGAAAATTATGGTTGATTTATCCGGCTTCCGCTGGGATCTGATCAAAAAAGATCCTTCATCAGGCGCCCGCGCGGGGGTGCTGCATACACCTCATGGGTGTGTGGAGACGCCTGTGTTTATGCCGGTGGGGACACAGGCAACGGTGAAGGGTGTGAGCCCGGAGGAGTTGGACGCCCTGGGCGCTCAGATTATTTTAAGCAATACATATCATCTGTATTTGCGCCCGGGTCCGGCGATTGTGCGGAAAGCCGGAGGGCTTCATAAGTTCATGCATTGGTCCAAACCGATTCTGACGGACAGCGGCGGGTTTCAGGTGTTCAGCCTCGGGGATCTGCGCAAGATCTCCGAGGAGGGGGTTGCTTTCCGGTCTCACTTGGATGGGTCGGCGCATTTCTTGACGCCGGAGAAGGCCGTTGATATTCAGCTGGATTTGGGGGCGGATATTATTATGGCTTTTGACGAGTGCGCGCCGTTTCCCAGTTCGTATGATTATGTCAAGCAGTCTATGGGGCGGACACTGAGATGGTTAGGACGCTGTCAGGAAGCTGTTTCTGCTCGTGCCGATGAGGATCGACTGGGATTGGAGGCGGAGGGTTCGTCTTTGTTTGGAATTGTGCAAGGAGGAATGTATGAGGATTTGCGGCGGGAAAGCGCTTTGGCTACGGTGGCTTTCGATCTGCCCGGTTATGCCATTGGCGGCCTCAGCGTGGGGGAACCTTTCGAAGTTATGTGTGAAATGCTGGATGTGACGACTGAGATCTTGCCCGCAGATAAGCCCCGTTATCTGATGGGGGTGGGGACCCCGGATTATTTGCTGGCCGCTGTCAGGCGCGGTGTGGATATGTTCGATTGTGTTTTACCCACACGGATTGCGCGCAACGGATCGGCTATGACCCGGGAGGGCAGGCTGGTTGTTCGCAACGCCGCATTCGCTGAGGATTTGAGACCGATTGAGGAAGGATGTACCTGTTATGCGTGCCGCAATTTTTCACGAGCCTACATCCGGCATTTGGTTAAGGCCAATGAGATGTTTGGTCTGCGGTTGCTGAGCATTCATAATCTTCATTTTTTGGTTGCTTTTATGCGTGAAGTCCGATATGCTATTATCCATGGCAAATCTTTGCGGGGAGACATTTGGACTATTGGGGGAGAGGGCCCGGCGTAAAACGAGGGCGTGAAACGAGCGCCCCAGCGCCTCCGGCGAGCAAGAAGACAATCTTGGGAAGACATGGTATAATCTAGCTTGTACATTATGCATGATGAATTTGGACTGAAACTGCAACAGATGCAGTTCCTCAGCTCTGCATTATGGCGTTGCCAAAAAGGAGGATATTAAATGGAAGCGAATTCAAGTATGTGGAGTATGCTGCTGATGATTGTGGCGATGGTGGCGATCTTTTATTTTTTGGTCATAAGACCAAATAAGAAACAGCAAGACGCTCACAAAAAGCTTCTTGAGGGGCTGCGCCAGAATGATGTCGTGGTCACAACCAGCGGTATTCACGGAACAGTGGCGCGCATCAATGATGATACGGTTATGGTCAAAGTTTCCGATCGGACTGAGATTGAGTTTTCTAAGAATGCTATCCAATTGGTTAATCCGGGTGCTTCAGGTTCCGTCTCCGCGGCTGGATCCGGGTCTGGGGCCGGGGCCGGGAAATCAGCCCAGCAATTTGAAGATGACGATGAGGATTTTATGACTGAGGAAGAAATCGCTGAAAAGAGAAGAAAAAAGAAGCTCAAAAAAGACTCTGATAAAGAATCGGACTGAGGCTGTCAAAGAATAGGTCCAGTATAGAAGAAGATAACGCAAGAGCGGGTCTGATAGAAAAACCTCAGACTCGTTTTTTGTGGCTGAGCAGCCGCCCCGCAGTCGATTCCAGGTTCTATTTCGCATAGCGGATCACGAATACAAAATATCGATTTGCCTTGGATTACAGAGTACCTTGTATCGTCCCCCCTCTTTATACAGGGGAAACGCTTACTGTCGGAGGAGTCCCAAGGAGCGGTTTGGGAACCGGGATACTCCAAAAGCCCGCTGAATTATGGCGGGCTTTCCTTATGAACCGTCTGGCTAAATGCAAATTGGAGTACCCCTGTTCCCAAACCGCTCCCCCTCACCAAACCCTACCTCGGGACTGTTACGAGCCCACTTGGTATCTTTCCCATTCACCATTGACCCTCCTGCCCCTCCGGCTGGGATCTGATCAGTAACGATTCCTAGGAGATTCGTAAGAGATTCGCGGCTGTGAAGCATTGACAAAGTTTGACAAAGGGATTACTCAAGGACTATAATAATGTGGGTTTTAGGCTTATCCGGAATGAGGAGGACATAGAGGTATGGCAAAAATGAATGTGCTCAAACTAGCCGCTGTGGTGGTTTTGGTCGGAGTCTTGGCTGGTTTTTCTTTTTGGTTTTTGACCAATCCTGATTTTGGGTTGGCGCTGGGGTTGGATCTGCGTGGCGGCGTCCATCTGGTTTTGGAAGCCAAGCCGGACGAAGACGGCCGGGAGATAACCAACGCGGATATGGAGCAAGTGCGGGTTATCATTGAAAGACGCGTGAACGGATTGGGGGTAACGGAGCCGACAATAACGTTAGCTAACGCCCGCAAACGTGTCATTGTCGAGTTGGCCGGCGTTACCGACCCGGATGAGGCGGTGAAGCATCTTCAAACCATGGCGAAGCTGACTTTCCGCAACATGAACGGGGAGGTTCTTATGGATGGCAGTTATTTGACCGGTGCCAGAGCCGATGTTGATAACACCAAAATACCTATTGACCATATTATTAATATTGAGTTTAATTCTGACGGCGCCAAGCTGTTTGGTGAAATCACGTCGAAATATGTGGGGCAGCAAATCGCGATCTATCTTGATGAAGATGAGCTGACAGCACCTGTGGTTAATGGGCCTATTCTGGGGGGGAAAGCGGTTATTACCGGCCAAGATACCCGGGAGGAGGCCGGCAGGATAGCATCGTTGCTGCGTTCCGGTTCCCTGCCTGTGAGTATGGAAATTGTGCAGAAACAGCAAGTGGGGGCCCAGTTGGGCGCCGATTCCATTAACAAGAGTGTGACAGCCTGCTTGGTGGCGATTGTTTTAATTGTGGTCTTCATGATTGCGTACTATCGCTTGCAGGGGCTGGTGGCGTCGTTCTCTCTGCTGGTTTTCGCATTGATTGTGCTATGGGTGCTGAGAGCTTTTGGCGCGGTGCTGACTTTGACAGGAATCGCCGGGTTCGTGCTTTCCTTAGGGATGGCTGTTGATTTAAATATTATTGTTTTCGAGCGTGTTAAGGAAGAAATCGTGTTCGGCAAGTCTCTGCGAGCGGCTGTGGACGCTGGGTTCAGCAGGGCGTTCCTGACGGTTTTTGACGCGAATATTACAACGATGTTTGTGGCCTTGAGTTTGCTACTGCTGGGATCGCCCAGCATTAAGGGGTTTGCGGTGACGTTGGCTATCGGGCTTTGCGCGAGTCTGTTTACGGCGGTGACGTTTACCAGAACCATTATGCGCTGGGTTGTTGGCGTTAATCCTCAAATGAGTACGCGCTTATTCGGTGTAAGGAGGGCGGCGTAATGGCTAAGAAAAGACAGCGCAGATACGGCAACAATGTTAAGCAGGTAAATCCAGGCGGTCAGGCCGGGTTGAGCGGACAAGGAGGCCAAGGGACACAGGGGCAGGCTGATGCCGCCGGCATCGGTAAGGGAAAAACCCAGCAATCTCCTGCCAGTGGCGTCGTCACATATGATGACGTAAAAAAGAAGTACCGGTTTTATTTTAATATTGTTGCCAAACGGAAAATCTGGTTTGTTGTTTCAGCTTTGTTGGTGGTTGTCAGTGTCGTATCTTTGGTTGGGCTGGGGTTGAACTTGGGAATGGCTTTTGAGGGCGGCACAATGGTTTCTATGACTTTTGCCGCACCGATTACGCAGCAGGCTGTGTCCGACGCTGTTACATCCACAGGCATTTCAGGGCCTCAGGTTCAGTTGGCGGGCGACGCCAGGGCTATTATCCAAACGAAGGAACTGTCTGAGGAGCAGCGGGACGCTATGCTGGCGGCGTTGCGGGAACAGGTTGGGCCTTATGATCCGGAGTCCTATGAGGAAGAAATGGTGAGTGAGTCTATCGGCGGTGAGTTGTTGCGCAGCGCTCTTATTGCTCTGTCGGTGGCGTGCGCGCTGATGCTGACTTACCTGATTATTCGGTTTAAGTTTAATTACGCGGTTGCCGGGGTTCTTGCCTTACTGCATGATATTGTGGTGACTATTGGGGTGTTTTCTTTGCTTCGCTGGCAGATTGATCCGCCGTTTATTGCGGCGGTTTTGACGGTTTTCGGGTATTCTATCAATGATAAAGTGGTTCTGTTTGACCGCATTCGGGAGAATGAGGGTCTGCAGAAGAAACGGGCTTCTTATGAGGATCTGGTTGACCAGTCTATTTGGCAGACCATGGCACGTTCGATTAATACAGGGCTGGCGGTTTTGCTGGCGTTGTTCGCGATTTATTTTCTCGGCGGCGATGCCACGAAGACGTTTTCGTTAACTATGATTATCGGCGTTGTGATCGGTATGTTTTCGTCGGTTTTCCTGGCCAGCCAGTTTGTTGTGGTGATGAAGAGATTTGTCAAGGCTTCTTAAGGGGAGAAACGTGTTATGAAGCTGACTGTGCTGGGAAATTGGGGAGCTTGCCCTCAGGCCGGTGAAGCGACTGCCGGTCTGCTCTTGAATGTAGAGGATAGAATTTTTTTGCTTGACTGCGGCAGTGGCGTGTTGGCACAAAGCGGCAAGTTTTGTTCGCTGGGAGATTTTGAAGCTGTTTTCCTTACTCATTATCATCATGATCATTGCGCCGATATCGGATGTTTACAGTATGGGAGCAAGTTTGCTCAGATTTACGGAATGCGGCGGGAGCCGCTGCCGATTTATGCTCATGATCGGTCGCCCCGTTTTGCCGATATGACTTACGGATCGTTTACGTTCGGGTACGCCGTTGGGCCGGATACGTCTGTGGAGCGGGCCGGTCTGCGGGTGTCTTTCGCGGAGACGGTTCATGAGCAATACAATCTGGCTATGCGGTTTGAATATGGGATGACCTCTTTGGTCTATACAGGCGATATGGGGCCGAGAAGCAATATTGACGATTTCTGCGCCGGGGTTGATCTGTTGGTTTGTGAGTGCTGTTTTCTGGAGAGCGAGGCCGATGAGACGCTGGGGCATATGTCGACGCGGGATGTAGGGTTATTGGCCCGGCGCGCGGGTGTCCGGCGACTGATGCTGACGCATTTTCCTCATGGCGCTGAAGGCATGTTGTGGGAGAACGATCCGGAGCGTACACGAGAGCTTAGGGGGAGAATGGCAGAGGAAGTCAGGGGATATTACGATGGTCCGGTGTTGCTGGCTGAGATCGGAAAGAGTATAGCAATGGACAATGGACAATGGACAATGGACAAGGCTGATATCCTTCAGCCTGTGGACCAATGGACAATGGAGACAGAGAAGAGAGGTTGCAGCACAGAATGAACCAACTCAAATTGCCATATTGTGTGTCAACGAATATCGACCATATTACGACTAGTACTCTACCACACCCAAATCGCCTAATAGATTGCAAGTATTTCGGCACGAGGCAAGGAAGAACCGACGACGCATACCGGGCGTCTGTTAGGAGGGACTGACGAAGTATCGTGCCGAAAGATGAAGCAAGATATTAGGTGATTTGGGTGTGGTAGAGTACTAGTCTAATATTAATAGTTGTCAGTTGTCAGATATCAGTAAGCTGATATCGATGTCAAATGACCAAGGGGAGGGTGACAAGATAAGATGCGTATGACGGGGGCTCAGGCGGTTATTGAATGCCTAAAAAATGAACAAGTGGATCTAATGTTCGGTTATCCGGGCGGCATGGTGTTGCCTTTGTATGACGCGCTGTACGAAGCCGATTTTCCTCACATTTTGCCTCGACATGAGCAGGGAGCGGTTCATGCCGCTGATGCTTATGCGCGGGTGACGGGCAAGGTGGGGGTGTGTCTGGCGACTTCGGGACCGGGGGCCACCAACCTGATTACGGGTATCGCGGCGGCTCACATGGATTCCAGTCCGCTGGTGGTTCTTACGGGGCAGGTGGTGACGACGCTGATCGGCCGGGATTCTTTTCAGGAGGCGGATATCCGGGGGATCACAACGCCGATCACCAAACATAATTATATGATTAAAGACGCGAAAGATATTCCGCGGGTTTTTCAGGAGGCGTTCCATATCGCGAGAACAGGCCGGCCGGGGCCGGTGCTGATTGATCTGCCCAAGGATGTTTTCGGGCAGGAGATTGATTTCGTGTATCCGGAAAAACCGGGTTTGCGGGGTTACAAGCCTGTCTTCGAGGGTGATGAAGGGATTGTTGATGAGGTTTGTGCGCTGTTGGCGGGAGCGAAGAGGCCTTTGTTCTTTGTCGGCGGCGGTGTCAACATGAGCGACGGGGCGGATCTGATGCGGGAGGTGGTCTCTTACACGGGGATCCCCACTGTGGCCAGTTTGATGGGGCTGGGCGTTGTGCCTGCGGATGATCCCGGGTTTTTTGGGATGATTGGGATGCATGGGTTGTTTGCGGGTAATATGGCGACGACACATGCGGATGTGTTGGTGGGGTTCGGGGCACGGTTTGATGATCGTGTAACCGGGGCTTTGTCTAAGTTCGCGCCTCAAGCGAAGATTGTGCATTTTGATATTGATGCCGCTGAGATAAATAAAAATGTTCGGGCGGATCTGGCTGTTCTGGGGGATCTGCGCTGGTCGTTGCCGGTTCTGAATCGGAAGATTCGGGAACGGTCTTCTTCGGAGTGGCAGCGGGGAGTGGCTCCATGGAAGGAACATCTTTTGATGTGGCAGGTTGAGTATCCCCAACGGGTTCCTGTTCCCAAGGATGGGGAGGGGGATGTGGTTCTGCCCCAGGCGGTTATCGCTAAGATCAGCGAGGTTACCCAAGGGAAGGCGATTGTTGTTACGGATGTGGGGCAGCATCAGATGTGGACGGCTCAGTATTATGGGTTCCGGGAACCCAGAAGTTTTGTGACTTCGGGGGGCCTGGGTACGATGGGGTATGGTTTGCCGGCAGCCATGGGTGCTCAGCTGGGAAAACCGGAGTCCCAGGTGGTTTGTGTCTGCGGCGACGGCGGGTTTATGATGACGTGTCAGGAGTTGATGACCCTTGTGGATCTGGGGTTGCCTGTTAAGGTTTTTTTGATCAACAACGGGTATCTGGGTATGGTGGCCCAGTGGCAGAGGAATTTCTTCAACAGGAATTATTCTCATACCCGGTTGGCGACGAAGACGGATTTCGGTCTGTTGGCGGAGGCGATGGGATGCCGGGCGATGCGCCTTGAGGCCGGTATGGATATTGATGCCGTTGTGCGGGAAGCGTTGGCCGCGCCGGGTCCGGTGCTTGTTAATGTGATTATTCCTGAGGAAGTCGATGTTGTGCCTATGGTGCCGGCCGGCTTGGGTTTGGATGAGATGATTCTTGAGTAATCAGCCGCTTTCATTAAGATTTTTGTGCGCCGTTTGGCGCGTGGGCAGTAAAGGAGGCAGTGTTTTATGAAATACACGTTGGCTGTTCTGGTGGAGAATCGGCCCGGGGTTTTGACTCATGTGGCGGGGTTGATTAGCCGGCGGGCCTTCAATATTGAGAGTATTGCGGCCGGGTACACGGAAGAACCTGATATGACACGTATCACCGTCGTTGTGGAGGCGGATGACCGTTATGAGCTGGAGCAGGTGGTGAATCAGCTGACCAAGCTTATTGATGTGATTAAGATTGTGGATTTGTCCGGGGATGAGACGGTGCATCGGGAGATGGCTATGCTTAAGGTTGCGGCGACGTCCCAGAACCGGTCGGATATTATCAATATTGTTGAGGTTTTTCGCGCTCATGTGGTTGATGTGAATAAGGAGACGCTGATTGTGGAGCTGACCGGAGAGCCGATGAAGATTGACGCGATTGTTGAGCTTCTGGCGGATTATGGGATACGGGAGATCGTGCGGACAGGGAAGATTGCGATTGGGCGGGGACCTGAGGCGGCGAAGGAGAATTGAGGATGGAACAACACAGGGCGTGTCATTGAATTTCAAGGAACCTTTCTTTGATCTTAACCGCCTCTGCCATGACCCAGGGTGGAGACAGATACATGATTGAGGTGCTGATTATGCGGGAAACGGGGCATTTCGAATAATTCCAAAGGAGATAGCTATTTCCAGTAAGTCATATCAGGAATGATTGTGAGGAAATGAGCATCCTTGAGAAACATCAATAACTGACCACTGACTGACGAAGAGGACTGACGAAGATATACGCCCTGTCTTTATGGATCGGTTGACGCGTGGGCAGAAACGTGGAATAATAAGAATTGAATTGACCATGTATTGGGATTTCTTGAGGAGGGCTCAAACCATGCAAGCATATGAGTTTTTAGCTAAACCGGAAAACGGAATAATTACTATTCCCGAAGAATATAGAAATCGGATAACATCAGATGTGAAGGTTATTGTGCTGGAGTTGCATCAAGACTGGATAGAAGAGAAAACCTCTGTCAGACGCAAAAGCGATCTGGCGTTGCCGCCCACACTCGATACTCGCGGCTGGAAATTCAGCCGGGAGGAAGCTAATGAGCGATAGGATATTTTTAGATACGAATATCTTTATCTATCTGTATTCCGAAAGTGAAGTGAATAAAAGGGACGTTGTGAATGGACAGAAAGCCTATTAAAACGGCGCAAAATCTAATAATGCGGCAGTTCCGACTTCCGGAGCCGCTGTTTTTCTTTTTCGCTGGTTGGCGGCGTTGGGCAACAATGAAATAAATTTACTGTTTTGACGAACAGAGTTGGGTTGTACTAACTAACGTTTCCGGCGGGCGGCGGATTCCGATTTTTTTTCGGAACCGCTGTGTTGCTGTCAGCACCCGGATTGTCCCGGATTGTCGGATTGTCGGATTGTCCTATAAGATTGACAATATATATCTTTCGTGTTACCATGTATGCATAAAACATGACAGAGGTAATATTAATGGGACAAACAACATTGAGTATCCGCATGGATGAAGAGATCAAAAGACGGTTTGATGCTTTCTGTGCTGATGTTGGCATGAATGCAACGGTAGCTGTCAACATGTTTGCACGTGCTGTTCTTCGCGAAAAGCGAATCCCCTTTGAGATTTCTGGAAGCGATGATCCGTTTTATAGTATAAAAAATCAAGCCCGGCTCCGTGAGGCCATGGATCAGCTTGAGGCAGGCGAAGGAACAGCGCGCGAGCTTATTGAGGTTGATGATGGTTAAGGTATGGTCTGATAAGGCTTGGGAGGATTACCTTTACTGGCAGGGACAAGACAGAAAAACCTTGCGGCGTATTAATCAGCTCTTGAAAGATATTGACCATAATGCCTTTGATGGTATTGGAAAACCTGAACCGTTAAAGCATGAACGACAAGGATATTGGAGCAGACGAATTGATGATGCCAACCGTTTAATTTACCGGATTGTAAACAATCAAATTGAGATTGCCCAATGCAGAGCACATTACGACGATTAATTCGCCTTACGGTACAGTACAGAGATGAATTTGAGGATGTTGATAATTATGGCGAGGCATATGGAGGAAGGATAAAACTATTATGAATTATGCCATTGAATTATTAGACAAAGAGCATACAAGATTGCTTTCTGCGGTGGCACATGTTTCAAAGGTGACAAGATGATTAGCCTGACATTTGAAAACACTCTCTATGCAGAGAAAAATTTCATCAGTGCTCATGCATGATAAAGTAATTGTCTCGAAGAAAAAGGGGTAGTACAACCAAAATGACAAACATTGAAACAGCAAAACAATTTATTGGCAAACGCAGGTATGAGAATTACCCGCAATATCAAAATGCCATGACCCATATGCGCTTTGATGAGTTTTCAGAAGAGGATATGATGTTTTTCAAAGACTTGTATGAACACACTAAAGACATCTTCAGCCGAAAACAAGTTCTGGATGCCTTTGTCTTACGGTGTCTCCATTATGACCTAAAAGATTTTTTCCTGTATGCTTTTAAAAAAGAACGCTATTTGGATATGCGATTAACAGCTATTCGTGGTTATTCCGCCTATACTACTGAAAAAGAAGTAATTCCGCTGATGAAAAAGTTCACAGAGATTCTGATGAAAATCCCAATTAATACACCATACTATAAGGAGTATTGGCTTTTGAGATCTCGGTTTGGATTGCCTTATTTAGTGGAGAAATATGGGTATGGTTGTTTTGTTGAAGCACAATTGCAATTAGAAAAACAGTATAACGAAATGCCAGATGAATATCCTGATGGATTCGGAGAGTATTCATCAAGTGTGACGGTATCACATAAAAAGACAAAGCAGGATATGTACACACTGGATGAAAATGGTCTGATCATCAAGACACCTGAGTATGAGCAACGGATTCTGGAAATGAAGAAGAAGCGTTGGACACCATAGTGGACGTGGGGGAGTGTGTGCCATATACTACGCAAAATATGCTGCTGCGTTTGTCCGAGGAACAATCAAGCAAGCAGGCCGATCTCATGGAACAGGCCCTGTTTTGGCGCAAATGCTTCTTGAGAAGAGCCTTGAAGAATTGAGCGAAGAAGAATACAATGACATTATCTCGGCGGGCAAGGCGGCTGGATTAAGGCTCCATCGTTTTAAGAAGCCCAACGAAGATTTGCCGAGAGTGAGGCGCATTTTGGGGTTTCTCAAATCAATTGGCGCCGGCAGCCAGCCAGATGTGACCCGTTTGCTTGATGTGGGCAGCGGACGCGGCGTCTTTTTGTGGCCTTGCATGAATGCGTTTCCTGATTTGAATGTGCTGAGCATAGATATTTTGCCTTACAGGGTGGACATGCTGAATACCGTTAAGGCGGGAGGCATTGCCAATCTCAGTGCAATCGAAGCCGATATCCGCACACCGCCCATCGCGGACAAATCCTTTGATGTGGTGACAATGCTGGAAGTCCTTGAACACATCCCTAATCCGTCAGCGACGGTGGTTCAAGCCGTACGAATTGCCAAACATTATATCGCCGTGTCGGTGCCTTCCCTTCCGGACAACAATCCTGAACACAGGCATTTGCTGACCAAAGATATCCTGACGGATATGTTTAAGCGCGCGGGCTGCACGCGGCTGCATTTTGACGGCGTGCCCGGGCACTTGATTCTGATTGCGGTGATAACCCATTGACTCTCGAAAGTGAGGTTATGTTGAATGAGTGACGTCTTTATGAGCCAATATGACCTGCTAAAATATCCCCGTACCCATCACCTTGAGGGATCGGGCTTCCAAAAAGGCGATGAGGATTTGAGTATGGTTCCTTTCGCCGATATCGCCGGCGAGCAAATCATTGTTGAGGAAAAGTGCGACGGAGCCAATAGCGCCGTTTCTTTCGCTGAGGACGAGTCTTTGCTGTTGCAAAGCCGAGGGCACTATCTGAGTGGGGGCTATCGGGAAAAACATTTTAACCTATTGAAGCAGTGGGCGGGCGTGCACCGGAATGTTTTGTACCCTGCTTTGGGCAAGCGGTACATAATGTTTGGTGAGTGGGTGTATGCGAAACATACGGTGTTTTATGATCGACTCCCTCACTATTTTTTGGAGTTTGATATTTATGACCGGGAGAAAGGCATTTTCCTCGATACCGGATCCAGACATCTCATGCTGGAAGGGCTGCCCGTTGTATCTGTACCGGTTCTGAGGAAGGCTTCCTTCAAAAGTCTGGCGGAGCTTTCAGATATGATTGGGCCGTCAAATTTTGTCAATGAAGGGCATCTGGAGCGGCTTCGGGAGTCTTGTCTAAAGTTGGGCGATAATGTGGCAATGAGGTGTGGCGAAACTGACCCAACGATGCTGATGGAGGGTTTGTATATCAAGGTGGAGCGCGGCGGCCGGGTGATAAAGAGGCTGAAATATGTCCGTCGGGCTTTTCTGCAAACGGTTGTGACTTCTGATTCTCATTGGCTTATGAGGCCGATTGTTCCCAACCAGCTTGCTTATCCGCTGGAACAGATCTTTGCGCCGGTGCTGCCGGATGGGGTGGGGACGATTTATTATGAATGATGGAAGGACTCGCAATAACGGACTGGCTCAGAATAACGATCCGGCCCGGGGTAATGGGCTGACTCAGAGTGGGCTGTCCGGGAGCAACGGACCGATCCAGAATGACATAATAACCCGGCTGGTACCACTGCCCGGTGCTGAGGCTGTTGACTGGGATACGATCCTGCAGAGCGAATTGCAGCCCTATTTGCGAAAAATGAGCGAAACCCCGCAGAATCCACAGTGGCACGGCGAGGGCACGGTTTGGAACCATACGCGAATGGTGTGCGAAAGCCTGATACGAGGGCAGGCATGGCAGGATCTTGAGCGGCACAAACAAGAGGAGGTTTTTATCGCTGCGCTGCTTCATGATATTGGCAAAACGCTTTGCACCCGATTCGAAGATGGGATTCCTGTTTCGCCCCATCATACATCTGTCGGCGAAAGAATGACCAGAAAAATTATGTGGACGGACTTTGGCCTGAGCGGTGGCTATGAAGCCCGGCGGTTTCGAGAGACTGTGTGTGCTTTGATTAGATATCATTCAATACCGTTTTATTTTTTCAGGAATCCGGAGCCTGAACGTGTGGTCGCTCGGATTGCGGCTCACGGAGCTTTGGCGGCGGATTTTTCTAACGAACTTCTCGGCATTCTTGTGGAGGCCGATATAAGGGGCCGGAGTGCCAAGGAAGACGAGCATCAATCAGAAGAGCCGGCGCGGCTGGATCATCTTGATTTTTTTCGGGAGATTTCCAAGGAAGCGGGATGTTTCTCGCAGTCGATCATGTTTCCGTCTGCGTTTAGCCGCTATGCCTATTTGTCCGGACGTCATGTGGTTCTTGGTCAGGAGCTGTATGATGATACTTGGGGAACGGTTGTTGTCCTGTCGGGGCTTCCGGGAACCGGCAAGGACTCATATCTCAAGAGGGTATATTCTGATTGGCCTGTGGTATCCCTTGATGCGTTGCGCCGAGAGATGGGTGTTTCTCCTGAGGAATCCCAGGGCAGTGTTGTCAGGGCCGCTTATGAATTGGCCAAGGGGTATTTACGTGGCCGGCAGCCTTTTGTGTGGAACGCAACGAATGTTACCCTTGCGCTCCGGCGCAACATTATTGACGTGCTGATGAGGTATAACGCGGCGGTTCATATTGTTTTCTTGGAAACGTCGTGGGAGACACTGCTTTTGCGCAACCGAAGCCGTCGGGAGAGGGTGCCGGAGAAGGTGATTGAGGACTTGCTGGGTAAGATGGTTCCGCCGAATCTCGGCGAGGCTCATGAGGTGGAGTGGGTTCTGGTTTGAGGGCGGTTGACAATACCGTGATGTTTGATGCTTACCGCCAGATCGCTCAATTGCTGGACTATCCTTTCCCTTAACAAAAGAGTGGAATTCTACACATTTTTATGATACCCTTGTCTCTAGTGAATAGGCCATCTGAGGCTGAAGTCTTAGACAGATTATGCTTGAGGTGAGGGAGTCCTATGGAATCTGCTTATTATGGATATTATCATATTGAAACGGATGGTATCGCCAACTCTATGGATACCAAAAAGATAGCGGGTTTCTTGGGAACCCAAGGCTGCTTTCTGGAAGATGGCCCGGGAAGCTTTAGACATAAGGAGGTATTTCTGACATTATGTCTCATGAATGTTCAGAATAAGGAGAGCTGGAACAGCAACAATTATAACGAGTCTATAACAAACTATATCGCTATTGTGACTTCGAAATTTCCTCCGCCGGTTGTAAAACAGTTTTTCAAAGAATTCGAAGAGTTTGTTGGTTGGCCAATCCTTGAGGAGACTGATGAGGCAGGCCCTTTCTATCATGGGACGAAGGCGTCGTTGAAGGCTGGAGATTTCTTGGAGCCGGGGTATCCATCCAACTTCGGAGAGCATAAGAAAGCAAAATATGTGTACTTTACGGCGACCCTGGACGCGGCTGTCTGGGGTGCGGAATTGGCCTTGGGGGAAGAACCGGGGAGAATATATTGTGTGGAGCCGACAGGATCCATTGAGGATGATCCGAACCTGACGGACAAAAAATTTCCGGGCAACCCAACGAGATCATACAGAAGCAACAAACCTTTGCTTGTCCTGGGGGAAGTTCTTGATTGGAAAGGGCATACCGGCGAGGAATTGAGGAGCATGCGCGAGAGCATTGAAGGGTTAAAGCAATCGGGTCTTGACGAAATCCTTGAATAAAAGGCTTTTGCAAAAGGCGTCAATTGTGGTATTATGAACCTTAGTAAAATATAAACAATTTTTGAGGTGGGAAAATCGTGTGTATCGCTTTGCCGGGTAAATTGCTTGAGATCGACGTGACCGGTCTGGTGGGGAAAGTCGATTTCCAAGGGAATACTATCAGCGTGATGTTGGGTGCGGTTGATGCCGTACCGGGTGATTATGTCCTCGTTCACGCCGGGTGTGCTATTGAAGTGGTTGAGCAAGATGTTGCTCAGGATCTTATGTCTCTTTTTGCGGAGCTTGAGGCGGCTTACGCCGAGGACGAGAAGAGTTCCGCCGGCGATGACCCCGAAAGTGATCGCGAGTCACTGTTTCCCTTGTTTCAGGGTGACGCCCCATCATGATTGATCAGAGTAGGATTCGGGATATTGTGGCGGAGCTGGGGGGTTATTCAGGTGAACCGCTGCGATTTATGGAGATTTGCGGAACGCATACATCGAGTATTTTCCGGCATGGGATTCGGGATTTATTGGGCAACAGTATTCACCTGATTTCCGGGCCGGGGTGTCCTGTGTGTGTGACACCGGCTGTCTATATTGACCGGGCTCTGGCTTGGGCCCGCCGGCCGGGGTGTGTTGTGTTGTCTTTTGGCGATATGATGAAGGTTCCCGGTTCTGAGGGCGAGTCTTTGGGACAAGCTCAGGGAAACGGGGCCCGGGTGCAGATTATTTACGCGCCTCATGAGGTTCTGACGATGGCGGGGAATAGTCCCGAGACGACTTTTGTGGTGGCGGCGGTGGGGTTTGAGACGACGATTCCTTCCTACGCGTTGCTTGTTCAGGAAGCCGGGCGTCTGGGGTTGTCCAATATTCGGCTTCTGACAGCTTTGAAAAGACTTATACCGGCCCTTCATTTTATTTGCCGGAATGAAACGGATATTTCAGGGTACCTTGCACCGGGTCATGTTAGTGCTATTTTGGGATCGGAGGTTTATATTCCTTTGGCCGAGAAGTATCACAGACCTTTTACTGTGGCGGGGTTCCATGGCGAACAGATCCTCGTGGCTATCTTTGATTTGATGCGTCAGTGTCGGGGCAAAAGGGCCGAGGTGCATAATTTTTATCCGGAGGCTGTTAAGGCCGAGGGGAATTTGAAGGCACAGGCTGTCATCGACAGCTGTTTTGAACCGGGTGTTGCGGCTTGGCGCGGGTTGGGGTCGATTGAGGAGTCCGGGTTCTATCTGAAGGAGGAGCTGAGGGAGTTTGACGGGGGGTCTTTCGGCATTGAGGATACGACGCCGGAGAATCCGGCTTGTCGTTGCGCTCAGGTTGTTGTCGGCCGGGTAGCACCCGATGAATGCCCTTGGTTTGGCAGTGTATGTACGCCGTTGAATCCCAAGGGTCCTTGCATGGTTTCCGGAGAAGGCAGTTGCGGGATTTGGTATCGATATAGGGTGCCGCAGGGCACCGCTTTGCGCCGCTAGTACTCCGTCAAGTCCAAATCACTTAAATGGATTGCAAGTATTTCGACACGATGCAAGGAAGAACCGACGACGAATACCGGGTGTCTTCTAGGAGGATCTTACGAAGCAGCGTGTCGAAAGGCGCCGCAAGACATTAAGTGATTTTGGCTTGGCGGAGTACTAGGGGTTAGGGGTAGAGGTAGTAGATTCGGACAAAGAATGCATTCGCGAACTTCGAATCTCGAACTCCGATTATCGCGAAAGGAGCCTTTCCTGGTGAAGAATGAAAGAATTACTTTGGCTCATGGCAGCGGTGGCAGCGCGACGCGGGATTTGATTGCGGATTTGTTTGCGTCTTGTTTCGCCAACCCGTTTTTGGATCGGCTGGAGGATGCCGCTTTGCTGGCTCGCCCTGAGGGGGGGGTGGCTCTGACGACGGATTCCTATGTGATTACACCGCTGGTTTTTCCCGGAGGTGATATTGGGAAGTTGGCGGTGTGCGGGACAGTCAATGATTTGTGGATGATGGGAGCCGAGCCCCGGTTTCTGACGGCAGGGTTCATTATTGAAGAGGGTCTTGATTACGCTATTCTGGATTCGGTAGTGAAATCGATGGCCCGGGAGGCTGCGGCCCAGAATGTGCTTGTGGTGACCGGTGATACAAAGGTTGTAGGGGCCTTGGGATCTTCAGGGGGGCAGGCTGCTGCTGGGCAGACGGCCACCGGCGGATTGTTTATTAATACCTGTGGGTTGGGTTCGCGGGTGTTCCAGGGTGTATCTGCGGAAAAATCTCTGGGCCGGGAGCATCTGAGGGAGGGGGACGCCGTTCTGGTCAGCGGGGTTTTGGGCAATCATCAGGCTTGTATTCTTTCGCGACGACTGGGCATTGAGAACGGGATTGCCAGCGATTGCGCCGGGCTTGGGGGCATGGTGAGAGCGCTGCTGCGAGAGGGTGTTCGTGTGAAGCTTATGCGTGATATTACCAGGGGCGGGCTGGCGACTGTGCTTAATGAGATTGTCCGGGATGATCTGGGCATCCGGCTGGAGGAGCGGGAGATCCCTGTTGACGGGGAAGTTGAGGCTTTTTGTGGTTTGCTGGGTCTTGATCTGCTTTATATGGCGAACGAAGGAAAATTTGTTTGTGTTGTCGAAAATAGGGATGTTACTCGGGCGTTGGCGATACTGCATCAAAACGAGCTGGGGACGCGGGCGGCTGTGGTTGGTCACGTGACAGCCCGCAATCAGGGTGAGCCTGGGGTGCTGTTAATGACGCGGCTGGGTGGCATCCGTGTGGTTGATGTGCTTTATGGCGAGGGGCTGCCACGGATTTGTTAGGGGATCATGATTAGCGGTAAGGGGAGAATTCTTTGAAGGTTTTGGTGATTATTCCGGCTTATAATGAGGCCGGCAGCATCAGGAAAGTTATCAGGTCTATCCGCGCTTCCGATCTTGGGGCGGATATTGTGGTTATTAATGATGCTTCTAAGGATAATACCGCTGCCGAGGCGGCAGAGGAGGGCGTTAACGTTATTACTTTGCCGATTAATCTTGGTATTGGCGGGGCTGTGCAGACCGGTTATAAATACGCTTGTGTCACCGGCTATGATGTTGCTGTGCAAGTGGATGGGGACGGGCAGCATGACGGCAAGGATCTGTGCAAGGTGGTTGATGGTGTGATGTCCGGTGAAGCGGATATTGTTGTGGGATCCCGGTTTGTGGAGGAGAGCGGGTATAAGCCGAGCGTGTCCCGGGGGATGGGGATTCTTTTCTTTTCTAAGCTTGTTTCGAAGATTGTTAAAATGCCACTTACAGATACGACGTCGGGGTTCCGGGCGATTAATCGCAAGGGGATTGAGCTTTTTTCGCGTTATTATCCGGGGGATTATCCCGAGGTCGAAACCATTGTTTACGCGGCGAGCCGCGGGCTGAAGATCAAGGAGGTGTCAGTAGATATGCAGCATCGACAGCACGGTAAGTCTTCGATTTCCCTGTTTAACGGTTTGTATTATATGGTGAAAGTGACCATTATGCTTTTGTTGATTCCAGGCAAGAATTACTGACGGTGTCTTATGTTATTTTGCCGGCACGTTTGAAGCTTGTCACCATTGTTAGTTGCCAATTGTCTATTGCTATTGCCCGGAGGTTAATTGTGGTTTATGTGTATTGTCTTCTGATCGCGATTTCGTTTTTTTGTGTGACGTTGTATTGTCTGAAAAAACGCAAGATTGAGTTTGGGTTTGGCTTGATCTGGTTTGGTATCGGGATTTTCCTCTTCTTAATTGCTCTGCGTCCGGCCTTTCTGGAGGTTATCGCCAGATGGGTTGGCGTTGTCTATGGCACATCATTTCTTTTTACATGCGGGATCTTTTTTAGTTTGGCTGTTTCCTATAATTTGACCCTTAAGGTGTCGGAACAGAAGAAGAGGATTATTACGCTGACTCAGGAGCTTAGTATTATTAAAAATCAGTTGGAGGCGTTGCGGGAGGGTGATGTTCCTTCTTCGAAGGTTGAAAACTGATCGGCTGGCAGGAGGTTTTCGAACTGCGCACTTCAAGGGGCGAACCCGCTAGAGATGACATTAAACGATCGAGCAAAGGCCTGGATTGGTTTTTTGCTGCTGTTTTGGTTGTTTTTCTGGTTCTTCAAGTGGCGGTTGTTTTTATGTATGGGGAGAAAGCCTGGTTGGGCGATTTCGCAACCATGGACAATGATGATGTGCGGTATGTACGCAGTGGGATGAAGGTTGTTGAGGATTTTTCCCTTTACTATCTTAATGTTGATTTTGAGACGGATGTGTCCAGTGTTTTTGTTATGCCGGGGTATCCGTTGTTTTTAGCGTTTTTCTTTAAGGTGTTTGGGTTTACCGGTTCTACGGCTTCGGTTTCGGCGGCGGCGGTGGCGATGGGGAGTTTGGCGGTTCGTTTGGCTCAGGGGTTGCTGCAGTTTGGGGTTCTTGTGTTGCTTTATTGGATCGGCAAGAGATTCTTTTCCGTGTGGACGGCCCGTCTGGCGGTAGTTTTCTACATGTTCTATATTCCTAATTTGGAAGCGCCGCTGTTGATTTTGACGGAGGTTGTTTTCACTTTTCTGTTTGTGTTGCTGGTGTATCTGTGTATGGTGGCCCTGGAGACGAAGCGGATGACGTATTATGTATGGGGCGGGATTGTTTTGGGTTTGGCGGCTTTATTCCGGCCGACGATTCTGCTGTTTCCTTTGGTTATTCTGGTTATTTGGCTGCTCCTGAAAAAGAGCCATCCACAGAGCGGTTCTTCAGTCAGAAAGTATTCGGCGCGGGAGATGCTTGTTCGCGGCTTTGTGGTGGGATGTATCCTGATGGCTATGATGGCACCTTGGTGGATCCGTAATGGGGTTGAGTTCGGCCGGTTTATTCCGATGACGGAGGCTTCAGGAGATCCTTTTATGCAAGGGGCGTTTATTGATTATGATTTCGATACTATGCCCCTGTATACGGCGGATTTGTCGCCGGAGTTGGATGCTCAAGCCACCGATAGCGCCAAAATGAATGTTGGGAAAAGGCGGCTGCAGGATTCTTGGCAGGAGGATCCGTTGAAGACAATCCACTGGTATACTGTGGGGAAACTTAAATACCTTTGGCAGTATCCCTACTATAATTTTCCGGGTGGCCAGTATGTTTTTGGGGTGTCTTGGAATACGATGTTTCGTTATCATTGGCTGCTTCTGGGGTTGGCAGGGTTGGGGGTTGTCCTGAACGGGTTTCGGGGTGAGCGCAACAGGCGCTTGAAATTGCTGCTGCCCTTCAGCGTTGTGTATATGTCGGCTATTTATTTGCCTTATTTCACTTGTTCACGGTATGCGTATCCTCTTATGCCGATTATTTTCTTGCTGGCTGCCTGCGGTGTTTGTTCCGCGGCGCGATGGTTGAGCACGGATCTGCCGCGGTGATGGTTTTCTGCAGACCGCGGAGGGCGGTGACCAGAGCTCAGAGATTGTTGAAATCGTTGAGATCGGAGGACTGCTAATGACAGGACGATTGTCCAAGGTGATTCGTCGTGCGGATGCTTTCCTTATTGTGGTGCTGATTGTTTTTATCTGCGCGCAAATCGCTGTCGTCTTCATGTACGGAGACAGCTATTATTTAGGCGATTTTGCTGAGATGGATAATGATGATGTTAAGTATGTCCGCAGCGGTCTTAAACTCGTTGAGGATTTTAAGCTGTATTATAGGAACGCTGATTATGAAGGGGATATGGCCAGTGTTTTTGTTATGCCCGGATATCCGCTTTTTCTGGCTTTTTTCTTGAAGCTGTTTGGGGCTGTTGGGTTGTCGGTTCCGCTTACGGCGGAGTCTGTGGCGGGAGCGCTGCTGGCGGTTCGGCTTGTACAGGGGTTGCTGCAGGTGGGCGTTATCCTGTTGCTTTACCGCATTGGTATGAAATTCTTTTCTGTCTGGGTGGCGCGGCTGGCGATCATTTTCTATGTGCTGTATATCCCGAATTTGGAGACGCCGTTGTTGATTTTGACTGAGACGGTGTTTACCTTTTTCTTTGTTGTGCTGCTTTGGCTGAGTTTGGAAGCTGTTGCCAGCAAGAGGTTACGATATTACGTGGGGGCAGGGGTCGTTTTAGGCATGGCGGTTATGATCAGACCGACTGTTCTGCTGTTTCCGCTGGTTATTCTGTTGATCTGGCTGCTGAAAAAGATCCCGGTGCGGGATATGCTGAAATACGCCCTTGTGGTGGGGTGTATTGTGGTTGCTATGTTGGCGCCTTGGTGGATCCGTAACGCGGTTGAGTTCGACCGCTTTATTCCGTTAACGCTGTCTTCCGGCAACCCTTTCATGCAGGGAGCTTTCATCAAGTATGATTTTAGCGAAATGAGCCAATATTTGGTTGATTTCCCGCCGGATACAGATTCTCTTGTGACGGATCAGGCGGAAATGGCGGCCGGCAAAAAACGCTTGAGGGATTCCTGGCAGGCCAGACCGTTGGCGACGGTTTGTTGGTATACTTGGGGCAAGTTCGCGGAGCTTTGGCGGTTCCCTTTTTACACGAGACTTTTGGGGCAAGGGATATTTCGTGTGTCTTTTAATGTTGTGACGATCTTTCATTGGCTGCTTCTGGGGCTGGCGTGCTTAGGCGCTGTTGTGAATTGTCTTAAGGGGGAAGTCAACAGGCGGCTGAAGCTGCTGTTGCCGGCGAGCGCCATTTATATGGCGATTGTCTATTTGCCGTATTTTACTTGTGCGCGGTATGCTTATCCCCTTATGCCAATCGTTTTGCTGTTAGCGGCTTGTGGCGTCTGCGGTGTGGCGCGGCGGCTTAGGTCCAGGGAGGTTAGAGGCTAGCGGTTAGAGGTTCGAGGTTAGCGGCTAGCGGTTAGAGGTTTGAGGTTAGCGGCTAGCGGTCTGAGAGTAAGAGCGAGGAATTTGAGATCCGGGAGGTTCTGTTGCGAAACCAGAAAGGAACGGTTATGGGGAACTTACTGATCAAACAAGGGAAAGGGAAAAAATGGCGGGTGGATGTTTTTCCGCTGGTCCTTATTTTAATCTATCTCGTTCTTCAGATGTCAGCTGTCTTGATCTATGGAGACGATTATTATATGGGCGATATGGCCCAGATGAACAGCAACGATGATGTGAAATATGTGCGAACCGCGCTGATTCTGCTTGATGAAGGGGAGCTGTATTATCAGGATGGGGATATTGACGCGGGGGTGCCAACGGTTTTTATTATGCCGGGGTTCCCGATTTTTCTGGCGGCGTTCTTGAAAATTTTCGGCCTGCCGGGGGGATTGCTGGCGGTTCGTTTGGTGCAAGGGCTCCTGCAAGGGGGTGTTATGGCGCTGCTTTATCGTTTGGGCAAGAAGTATGTTAATGTTTGGGCGGCGCGGGTGGCGCTGATTCTGTATCTGCTCTATATTCCCAATCTGTCTGTGTCGTTGTTGATTCTCACGGAGGCGTTGTTTACCTTCCTTTTTGTTCTGTTGGTGACCCTTTGCTTCGAAGCCGTGGAGAGCAAAAGGATGAGGTATTATGTGGGGGGGGCTGTTGTGCTGGGGTTGGCGGCGCTGATTAGGCCGACGATCCTGTTGTTCCCGGTTGTTATTCTGATTATGTGGCTTCTGAAGAAATATTCGATTAAAGAAATGCTTATGCGTGCCCTGGTGGTGGGCTGCATTCTGGTCGCGTTGCTGATGCCCTGGTGGATCCGCAACGGGGTTGAGTTCGGTAGGTTTATCCCCTTGACTGTGGCCGCGGGGGATCCTTTTATGCAGGGGGCGTTTATCGGCTATGATATGAGCGATATGGGCCGGTATATGGAGGATTTTCCGCCGGCGACAGATGCTTTTGCCACCGATCAGGCTAAGATGGATATCGGCAAAGCCCGCTTGCGGGAATCCTGGCAGGAGAGGCCGCTGGCGACAATTGCCTGGTATACGGTGGGCAAGTTCTTCTATCTTTGGGGGATTCCTTTCCATGACTGTCCCAACCCATATTATGAGAGTGCCATTAAGGTGACGCTTTTCCGGGTGCCTTTTGAGGTGAATGTTGTTTATCATTGGCTGGTGCTGGTTTCTGGGATTGGCGGGTTGGTGTTTCTCTTCCGCAAAGGGAACCCCGATCGCCGGCTGAACATGTTGATGCCTCTGAGCATGATCTATATGTGTGTTGTTTATTTGCCGTATTATGTTCAGCCCCGGTACGCTTATCCTATTATGCCACTGGTTTTCCTCTTGGCTGGTTATGGGATTTATTCTGTGGGGAAGAGGTTGAGGCGGAAAATTATGAGAAGGTATAAAAGTAAGCTCTGTTCAACAGAATAATAGATGCACACGAATTGCTAAGGGGGTATTTTATTGGATAATCCAATGCATGTCGATTGCGGCGTTATGAACTGCAAATACAATTGGAAACACAGCTGTCACGCCGAATATCTTAGTGTGGACGCGCCTGCCGGTGTGACCCATACCAGTTCGGGAACCGCATGCTCCACTTTTATAGAGGAGTAGGACAATATAAATTGTTTGCAATGAGTTATAGTCTTCAATTGCTGGGTCTGGGATCTTGAGCCGCCCTTTTGTCGAGAATCAGGATTAATCACAGGAGGCGGCTCAAAGGTTCCTTTTTCTATGGCGAAACCGGGGAGAGCTGGTTCTTCCAGCTGTTCCGAAGAACAAGCCAGGTAATGAGCGGATTCAAAATGAAGATGAACGCATGCGTTTGTCCGGCAAATGGCACAACCCGTATACAAACATGAGCGCAAGGACAATCATGGCGGCTTCTTCCAAATGTGAAAAAAGAATATTGATGCAATCAGTTGCTGTTATTCCATGAGAGTAGAGTTGTTAATGATGTCGACATATTGGCGCAGGGTTTTCTCATTGATGCCTCCCATGAAGCTTTGGATCAGGCTGCCGTCTCGGTCAATAAAAAATGTTTGAGGGATCGAATTGATTTTATACGCCCGCGCGCCTTCTCCTTTGGTGTCGAAATACACAGGGAAGGTGAATCCCTGTTTGTCGATGAACCCTTTTCCGTTCTCCACAGTTTCTTGCCGGCCGTCTGTCAGGTTCACCATAAGAAAAGCCACTCGGTCTTGATACTCTTCGTAGACCTTGTTGAAGTCGGGCATTTCATTTTTGCAAGGGGGGCACCAGGACGCCCAAAAGTTAAGCACAATAGGCTGGCCGTAGTAGTCGGAGAGGTTGACCATGTTGCCGGAGGCGTCCATGATGGAGAAGTCGGGCACAGATTCTTTCGGCACCTGCGAATTCGGCGTCAGCTGATTCAAAGGATTCTCTCTGTCTTGAAGCAGATTGTACGTAAACACCGCCACAGCAATGAGGACAATCAGACCGGCGGCGGAGATAAGAAGTGTGATCTTGTTTTTCATAATGGATTCGTCCTTTCTGTGGGGGATATCTCGCGATCTTTGGGTGTCATGGTAAGGAGAGGATGGCCATGAAGGAGCCCAAGTAACCTGTCATCATCAGTACGCCAATGGCGATGAGCAGAACCCCCGAGATTATATTAATGATTTTGTAGTGGCGTTTAATGAAATCGAAGGCAGATTTCAATCTGTCGATGAGCAGGGCGCAAAGCAGAAACGGCAGGCCAAGACCCATGGCGAAAATAAAGAGCAGGAAAGCGCCACGCCAGGCCGAGGCGGGTACTGAAGCCATCAGCAGGGCAGAGCCGAGCAAGGGGCTGACGCAGGGGGTCCAGCTGACAGCAAATATAACGCCAAAGACGAGGGAGGAAAAGAAGCTGAGGTTTCTGACGTTGGCGCTTTTCCGGTAGGTGGCGTTAAGCAGTGGAATGGTGATGACGCCCATGACGTTGAGGCCGAATAGGATCAAAATCAGGCCGGCGACGATGTCGATGATGAAACGGTAGTCCTGCAAGGCTTGCCCCAGGATACCGGCGAAAGCCCCCAGGCTGACAAAGAGGAGGGTAAAACCCGCGATGAACCCGAGGGCGTTAATGAGGGCGCGGCGTTTGCCGGCGGGTGTGTCTGGGGATTTGCCGGCGGCAAAATAGGAGATGTAAAGGGGAAGCAGGGGCAGGAGGCAAGGAGAAATAAAGGTAATGACACCTTCGAGGAACAGCAGGATGTATGACATGATTTTGCTTTCCTTATATGTGTTCCCGACGCTGAAAGGCCGGGTCTCCTTCATTATAATCTTTTACGGAGCGAGAACGCAAACAAATAGGGGTGCATATTTTAAATGTGCAGGAAGCGACAAAAAATAAATAGAAATATCCACTGCGGGGTTCTCCCGCAATCTAATGGTGAATGGAGATGGATATTATGTGGGCTCGTAACAGTCCCGAAGGAGGGGGGTGTGGGGGG